>Ga0334722_10001097_pt1 | contig 35362 bp, 19 predicted proteins | sample C3_bottom_MG_FD_207210 | JGI IMG/M metagenome (GOLD analysis project Ga0334722, IMG submission 207210) | Sediment microbial communities from Yellowstone Lake, YNP, Wyoming, USA - C3_bottom | ecosystem: Environmental > Aquatic > Freshwater > Lake > Sediment | place: USA: Wyoming | collected... | reverse complement strand
TTCAGGGTCGTGGCCCCGGCCTCGATCACCGCGGCAAAGACCTTACAAACAAAATCAAGGTCGCTGCGCGAGGCATCCTCGGCTGAGAATTCCACGTTGCTTGTGTATTTGGCAGCATGGCGGACCGCGGCCACGGCCAGCTCCAGCACCTGCTCCCGGCTCATCTTCAGCTTGTGCTTGAGATGGATGTCCGAGGTGGCGAGAAAGGTATGGATTCTGGGGTGTTCCCCAGCCTTGAGCGCCTCCCAGGCCCGGTCAATATCCTTGACGTTACAGCGGGCAAGAGCCGCGATCTGCGCCCCCCGGACATGCTCGGCGATATTGCGCACGCACTCAAAATCCCCGGGCGAGGCCACGGGAAACCCGGCTTCAATCACGTCCACCTTCAGTTTGACCAGTTGCTGGGCCAGACGGAATTTTTCCTGCATATTCATGCTTGCGCCAGGCGACTGCTCGCCATCGCGCAAGGTGGTATCAAAAATAATTATTTTATCAGACATTGCTGCATCACTCCTCTCAGCCAAGGCAGGGCAAGAAGAATGCCGCCTTAAACCCGAGTTTATACCGAATGTTCCTGTTCTTCCTCGACAGGAGTTTTGCCCCTCACCACTAAACGGTACCCCGCCGCCAGCGGTCCGGATAGAACGTAGGTCGCTCCCAAAACAAAGAGGGTAACCTGTGGCTCAGTGGCCAGCACCATGATGAGCAGGACCAAGCCAACCAGAACTTGAAATTTTTTGGCCCGATCGGTTTGCGCATGCTTGAAGCTCTGATATTTTACAGAGCTGACCATGAGATAGGACAGACCGTACACAGTGCCCAGCATGATGAAATTTCTCAAGGTGCCGGTAATCTCAAAGAAAGTGCAGAACATAACAGAGGAGGCGATCATCCCTCCTGCTGCGGGACACGGCAGGCCTGTGAATTCGTTCTTGGTCGAAGTGGTGTCCTGGGTATTGAAACGGGCCAAACGCAGAGCGGTGGTCGCCACATAAAGAAAGGCCGCCAGCCAGCCATAGCGGCCATACGGACGCAGCACCCACTCATAGGCCAACACCGCCGGGGCCACGCCAAAGGCCACCAGATCGCAGAGGGAATCGTACTCCATGCCAAATTTGCTGGTCGTGCCGGTGAGACGGGCAACTCGACCGTCAAGTCCGTCAAAAATCCCGGAAATAATAATCGCCACGGCAGCATAAAGATACTGACCGTTGATCGCCGAAACGATGGCATAAAAACCACTAAAAAGACTTGCCGTGGTGATAACGCTTGGCAACAGACAGATTCTGCCTTTTGCGGAAATTGCATCTTTGGCTTTATGGTGCCTGTTCATGTGCGCCTCCTCCCGATATGGTTTGCAAACAAGGCAACGTTCGCGCTCTTACCTTGAGTAGTATATTGAAAAAATACTTTTCTGCATAGGAGTATCAGGGAAGATAGGCAAGGATGGTCTCACCGGCCCTTACTTTCTGACCGACTGCGACTTCCAGTTGGATCTGCTGCGGAAGATACAGATCAACCCGTGAACCAAAACGGATCAGACCAAAGCGCTCTCCCCGCATCAACCGGTCACCCTTTCCCGCCCAACAGACAATCCGCCGGGCAATGAGGCCAGCCACCTGCACAACCGCAATCTTGCGGTTGTTCCTTGTTTCAATGGTAAGAGCGCAGGCCTCGTTTTCCAGAGCCCCGCGTTCGGTATTGGCCGAAAAAAACATGCCCGGGAAATACTGTACCTGGGTCACGGTGCCCGGGCAGGGAGCCCTGTTCACATGCACGTTAAAAACATTCATGAAGATGCTCACCTTGTAGACATGCTCCTTCACAAATTTGTCGTCAAAGACCTTTTCGATAAGAATGACCTTGCCATCTGCCGGGGAAACCAGCACATCCTCATCATCCGGACATATCCGTTCCGGATCCCGAAAAAAGTACAAGACAAAGGCCGTGGTGAACAAGGCCAGCAGGGCGCTGAAACCATGGCCCAAAATGGCAAGGACCAAGGTGGTCAAGGCCGCAAAACCGATGAACGGATATCCTTCGAGGGCCACAGGAACTTGTGGTTTTTTCATGCGTTTCCTGTCTCACTGCAAAATGTTTTCTAAAAGGCCCGGATCGTTTCGGCCCATATAAAAATGAACTGACAGGCCGCGATTACATACAGTCTGTCAGTTCATCTGCAAATCCTGCCTGCCCAAAAATGCTTACGATTTTTGGGCCCGTGTCATGGCAATGGTTCCGGAACGGACAATCTCCTGTATGCCGATGGGCCGCAGAATATCAATCACCGCCTGGAGCTTGCTTGCCTTGCCGGTGACTTCCACGACATAGCTCTTTGGCCCAACATCAATAACCTTGCCGCGGAAGATATCGATTATCCGCAAAACCTCGGCCCTGGTGTGCGCCTCGGCCTTCACCCGGATCAGGGCCATCTCCCGCTCCACGTTATCATGCTCACACATATCGGTGACCTTGATAACGTCAATGAGCTTGTGGAGCTGCTTGGTGATCTGCTCAATGATGGTGTCCTCGCCGGAGGTCACCAGAGTCAAGCAGGAAACATCCTGCTCAAGGGTCTGGGCCACGGACAGGCTTTCGATGTTGAAGCCCCGTCCACTAAAAAGGCCTGTGACTCGGGACAAAACTCCGGGCTTATTTTGCAACAGTACGGAAATGGTATGTTTCATCGCAACTATCCTTATTAAACCAACAGCATCTCTGTTGTGGCTTTACCAGCTGGAACCATGGGGTAGACACCTTCCTCCCTGGCAATGACAAAATCCATGAACACGGTATTGTTAATTTTCAAGGCTTCCTTGATAACCGGCTCGACCTCGCTGGGCTTGATAGCCCGCAATCCCACCGCGCCATAGGCCTCGGCCACTTTGACAAAATCAGGGGCAACCTCCATAACCGTGGAGGAGTACTGCTTATTATAAAACAATTCCTGCCACTGACGAACCATGCCCAGGTAGCCGTTATTCAAGATGGCAACCTTGACCGGTAATTTTTCCTGCCTGCAGGTGGCCAGTTCCTGGATGTTCATCTGGATGGAGCCATCGCCGGCAATGTCGATAACAACCTTGTCCGGCGCGGCCATCTGGGCGCCGATAGCGGCAGGGAAGCCATAACCCATGACGCCAAGGCCACCTGAGGTGGCAAACTGACGGGGCTTGTTAAAATGATAGAACTGGGCGGTCCACATCTGGTGCTGGCCGACCTCGGTGGTGATGATCGCATCGCCGCCGGTCAGTTCATGCAGCTTCTGGATAACAAACTGGGGCTTGATGATATCGGTTTCTTCGACATAGCCCAGGGGATGTTTGTTTTTCCACTCCCGAATCTGCTCATGCCAGGGCCGATTTTTTTCCACGCACTCGTCGGCGTTGAACTCCTTGCTCCGACCGAACCAGGCATTGATGGCGTCAAGCGCATGCTTGCAGTCGGCCACGATGGGGATGTCCACCCGGACGTTCTTGCTGATGGAGGAAGGATCGATATCAATATGGATGATCTCGGCGTGGGGGGCAAAAGCGTCAACCCGACCGGTAACCCGGTCATCGAAACGGGCGCCGACCGCGATCAGCAGGTCACAGTTGGCCACGGCCATGTTGGCAAAGTAGGTTCCGTGCATACCCAGCATGCCCATGGACAAAGGATCCGTCCCCGGAAAACCGCCCAGGCCCATGAGGGTCATGGTGACGGGAATGTTAAGCCCTCTGGCAAGTTCGGTCAGCTCCTCATTGGAGTCGGAAAGAATAACGCCTCCACCCGCATAGATCACCGGTTTTTTGGCCTTGAGCATTGCCTGGCAGGCCTTCTCGATCTGACCTGGATGCGGCTCATAGGTGGGCTTGTAAGTCCGCATGCTGATGGGTTTCAGCTCGGGATAAATTATCCGGGTAGCCAGAACATCCTTGGGCATGTCAATGAGCACGGGGCCGGGACGACCGGTCTTGGCCAGATGGAAAGCCTCCCGTATAATAGGAACCAGCTCCTCGGCATCTTTCACCAGATAGTTATGCTTGGTAATCGGCCGGGTAATCCCAACAATATCGACCTCCTGGAAGGCATCGTTGCCGATCAGCTTGGTCGGCACCTGCCCGGTGAAAACGACCAGGGGGATCGAGTCCAGATAAGCCGAGGCAATGCCGGTAACCGCATTGGTGGCGCCAGGACCGGAGGTCACCAGGGCAACACCTACTTCTCCCTTAATCCGCCCATAGGCATCGGCGGCATGGACTGCCGCCTGCTCGTGCCGGGTCAAAACGTGATGGATTTTATCATTTTTCATCAACTCGTCATAGACATCGATGAGTGCCCCGCCGGGATAGCCGAATATAACCTCGACGCCATGTTCTTCCAGGCACTTGAGGAATGCCTGTGCTCCTGTGAGTTTCATGCTCTATTCCTTACCTTTAAATTCAACTCGTCTTCCGATGAAGATCGGCTTGTATACCAGAAATATAGAGTGCACAGCCGCACACTGGCCAAAACCTTACAAAACAGCGAATTTTGAAATATATTCTGAATATATTTCTTGTCAAGCACGTTTCTGGCTTAAGCCCGAAAGAGGACAACAAAAGAAAAAATCTCCCCGTTCGTTCCCAAAAAGGTCGTAGACCTTTATAATTCCTTGCTGGTTAAGGGCAGACCGACAGACTGCGCCGGGAAAACCCCAAGCTGTCGCCCTCGCTCCAAAAATTCCCGCACCGCACCAACCCCTTCTGCTCCCAGATCAAGAGAAAACGGATTCACATACAGCTCGATGTGATCCCGGATGACCTTGTCGTCAAGCTCCTGCGCATGTTGCCGGATATAGGGCATGCCCGCCTCTGGACTGGCAAAGGCGGAAGAAACGCTGGCCCGGACACACCGATCAATGGCCTGGATTTTCTCCTTGCCCAATGACCGCTTTGCCGCGATGCCGCCCAACGGAAGGGGAAAACCGGTTTCCTGCTCCCACCAAATGCCAAGGTCCTGAAGCAACAGCAGGCCATGTTCCTGAAAGGTAAAACGGCTTTCATGGATGATCACCCCGGCATCGACTTCGCCTGCCACAATGGCTGGCATGATCTCGTCAAAACGCATTACCGTGGTCGTCAGGGCGACAGGGGAATACATCCGCAGCAACAGTGCCGCCGTGGTGTATCTACCTGGGATGGCGATGGTCAGACGGGGCAGCGCCGCTGGGGAAAAATCTTCCCGCGTCACCAGCAGAGGGCCGCAGCCGCGACCGAGAGCGCTTCCGGCCATGAGCAGGACATATTGATCAAGGACATGCCCCAAGGCGTGAAACGAAAGCTTGGTCACATCAAGCCGCCCGGCAAGCGCCCACCCATTCAGGGTTTCAACATCGGCAAGCGCCGCCTCCCCAAAATTCAGAGATTCGACGCACGCCTGCCCATGCTGCCCATGCACTAAGGCATTAAAAATAAAAGTATCGTTGGGACACGGGGAGAAGCCCAGAGAGAGCTGGTTTTTTCCTGAAAGAATGGGCACGAGTTTTCTGCCTGGTTCAGATGAGGACTAGGTGATCGATGAGCAGGGAAACGGCTTCTCCGCATTTTTGCACGGCAGCGGCAAGCTGCCAGTTGCCGGGGTTGCGGTCATCCACCATGTTGCTGACGCAGCGCACTTCCAGACAAGGGACGGCAAATTCTTCGCAGACCCTGGCCACTGCCCCGCCTTCCATGTTCTCGCACAGACCGTTATGGGCGGCACATAACCGGGCGCCACGCCTTGCCGTGGCACTGACTCCGTTGACCGTAACGAACACGCCTTTTTTACAGCGGCAATCCTGTTTGCCAAGGATTTCACTTGCCTGGGCAACATACTGCGGGTCCAAGGAAAAAACAGCCCTGCTTGCCAATTGCCCGCCAAGGGGCTCAATCCTTTGTGCATGGCAGATCCCGAAATCGCCCATAACCTCACGCTCGGCCAAACAGATATCGAGCAACCCCGCCCCGGAACCGACATAAGCTCCGGCCACACCAAAATTGAGCACTAAGGAAACAGTCCCCCCTTCGCACAGCCGCCGGGTAAGCCTGACCGCTGTTTCAAGCGGCCCGACCCCCGTGACAAAAAGCTCGTGGGGCTGGCCGGCCTTTTTGTCGGCCAGGGACATGGCTTCCATCTCTGTGGCAACAACGAGAAGAATCATGGACGTCTATTGAAAATAAAATTACAGAGAATGGCGACACGGGAAAAACTATCCACGATACGGATGTTGCGCCTCCTCGACATGCATCACGCTCTTGATCTGATTGCCCTTGTCAAGCACGACAATCCTGGGCTTGTATCCGCTCAGTTCCTCCGGGGAATACAAGGCATAGCTGACAATGATAATCAGGTCGCCGGACAGCCCCTTGCGGGCAGCCGCGCCGTTAAGGCCGATCATCCCGGAACCGGCCTTCCCTTCGATCAAATAGGTGTCAAAGCGCTCGCCGTTGTTGATGTTATAGATATTGACCCGCTCATAAGGGTACAGGCCAACGGCGTCCATCAGATTCCTGTCCACCGTGAGGCTGCCCTCATAGTTAAGATTCGCCTCAATCACCGTGGCCCGGTGAATCTTTGATTTCAGCATGTATTGCAACATTGTCGTTCTCTCAGTTTTCCTCAAAAAGATTATCGTTGTCGATCAAGCGCGTTGCCCCGACATTTACAGCCATGGCCAGCACCGCGCCTTTTCGCAGCACGGCTTGCGGCTGCAAGGTCGTCTGATCGACAAGGCTTACATACTCAATGGTCACAGCCTCCTGCAGCAGCAACTCCTCCACCTCCAGCAGCAAAACCTTTGCCTCAACAAGCCCGGTGCGCACCCGTCTCCTGGCATGGCCAATGGCCCGGAAGAGACAGAGCGCCGCCTGTCGCTCCGGAACAGAAAGATAGACATTCCGGGAGCTCATGGCCAAGCCGTCCGCCTCCCGGACAATGGGATGCCCGATGATCTCCACATCCCAGTTGAGATCTGCCACCATCCGCGCTATCACCGCCAGTTGCTGGAAATCCTTTCTGCCAAAAACAGCACAATGCGGCTTGATGATATGGAAAAGCTTGGCAACAACGGTGGTCACTCCGGCAAAATGGCCCGGACGACTCGCGCCGCACAGGCCATCCGTCAACCCGGAGACAATCACTCGGGTGCTGGCCTCTGCCGGATACATGGTCTGGACCTCAGGGGCAAAAAGAACATCCATCCCTTCGCCTTCAGCAAGCTGGCAATCCCGGGCAAAATCGCGGGGGTATCTGCCAAGGTCTTCGTTTGCCCCGAACTGGATCGGGTTCACAAACAGACTCACCACCGTGCGCTCGGCCTTCTCCCCGGCCTTGCGCATCAAGCGCAAATGGCCCTCATGAAAAAAGCCCATGGTGGGCACCAAGCCGATTGTCTGTCCGGCGGCAAGAGTCCTGTTTGCCCAAATTGTCATCTCGACGGGCGTGCGGATGATCTCCATTGCTTGATATGCGCCGTATCAGAGTTATCCGAATTATTCCGCAAAAGCCAGAAGATCAAAGCCGGTCCAATTTGGCCTGCACCTTCTCCTTGACTGCGGGAGAAATACCTTCCTCGGCCAGCACCTTGGCATATATCTCTTTTGCCTGGGGCATAGCCTTCTGCACCTCATAGATCCTCGCCATGGCCAGATAGGCCTCCCCGGCAAAGCCCTTGATTTCCGCCAAGCTCTGATAGGCGGCAAGGGCCTCGGGCAGGGCCTTTTTATTTTCGTAGGCCTGGGCCAGATTCATCTGCACCAACGGAAAAACCGGACTCGATTTGGCAAGACCATCGCGAACGCTCAGGTACACCTTGATCGCCTCATCATACTGCTGGGCGTCAAAGGCAAGATGCCCCATCTCAACCTTTGCCCACATGGCAGAGCCGGTGCGCCCATAGTCATCAAGAACCTTCTGCAAGAGCGCCTTGCGTTTTTCAATCGCACCCTGACCAACCGCTTCGGCCAGCAGGACGGCAGCCCGATCATTTTGCCGAGCCAGATAATAGCTGAAAGAAGACCAACCCACAATTGCCAACACGCAACACACCAAGGCGATGATTATATTCCGTTTGTTGTTCCGGATAAACAAAATTGCCTTGGGTGGCAGGTTAAACTCTTCAAGCAATCCGTGCTTCTGTAAAGGCTTGTTCAGTATCTCTTGTTGGAAATAAGTGTTTTGCTCAGACATGCCTCAACCCCTTGTCGTTACACTGCTTACGTTTTACCCCTAAAACAGTAAAATTTGCCGACACTATACCTTTTCCCCCCGAAAAAAGCATCCGTCATTTTAAGCCGGGGTTCCCTGCCGCCCAGGCCTGTAGCGATGGTGCCAGGCCAGTATAAGAGAACAAAATACTTGTCCCAGCCATGTCGCGCATGCTAGGTAGTGAACATGCACACCATGACCAGCGAGCAAATCCAAACAGTCAGCGAACTTACCCAGTCAATCCGGGGGGTGCTTGAGGTTTCCTTCCCGTTTGTAACCGTGGTTGGCGAGATCTCCAACCTGCGCTGTCCTTACTCAGGGCATCTCTACTTCACCCTCAAGGATGAAACTGCCCAGATAAAAGCGGTGCTCTTCAAGCCCCAGCAGCGCTATCTCGCCTGCACCCCGGAGGACGGCATGGAGGTGGTCTGCCGGGGCAGGGTCTCGTTGTATGAAGCCCGAGGCGAATACCAGCTCATTGTAGATGTTCTTGCGGCAAAAGGTGCGGGCGCGTTGCAGCTTGCCTGTGACCTTCTCAAACGCAAATTGGCCGCCGAAGGCCTCTTTGCCGCGGAGCGAAAAAGACCTCTGCCGCTACTGCCCGAGAGAATCGCCCTTATCACCTCACCAAACGGAGCGGCAGTGCATGATTTCCTCACCATGGCCGCAAAAAGGTTTGCCGCTATTCCCGTGGAGATTATCCCGGTCAGGGTTCAAGGCCCCGGGTCCGTGGAAGACATTATCGAAGCCATCACCCTCTGTAATGAAAGAGGGCAAAACGATGTGATCGTTCTCTGCCGTGGGGGCGGCTCACTGGAAGACCTGTGGACCTTTAACGAAGAAAAGGTCGCCCGGGCCATTGCCGGTTCGCGCATCCCGGTTGTCTCGGCAATCGGCCATGAGATTGACTTCACCATTGCCGACCTGGTCGCGGACTTTCGGGCGCCCACCCCGACCGCCGCAGCAGAGGCGGTTGTCCCCAGCCACGCCCAACTGCACAACCATCTGCACAATCTCAGCCTCCGGCTGGCAAAAACGGTTGTGGACAGATTGGCATTTTTTCGCCGCACCATTGAAAGCCACAAAAAAATACTGGGCGACCCCACCTGCTTGCTTGACCAATTCCGATTGACAACAGACCACGCGCTGTCCGCCCTGCAATTTGCCTTTTCCAGCGCTATACACCAGCGCCAGCTCGCTCTGGCCAGGTTGAACCAAGTACTTGCCCGTCATACTCCGGAGCAGCGCCTCGCATACCAGCGGCAAAGAGTCCACGAACTGAGCAGACGCATTGTCCGAGCCATGTTTCGCCAACAGGAGCGCAAACAAGCAGTCTTTGCAAAAACCGCGGGCCTCCTGCACGCCATAAGTCCACTGGCGGTTCTTGGCAGAGGCTATGGTCTTGTCCAGCAAAGAAATGGAAAGATCGTCCGGAATTGCACAGAGGTGCATCCGGGAGAAAACATCAGCATCACTCTTGCTCAGGGGGGGATTGACTGCGAGGTAAAAAAAATATGGCCCGGATGATTATGACTATGATCAATGTGATCAATTGAATGCAAAAAAGGGCTGCGGAAAACCCGCAACCCCTTGCTATTACTGGTCGGGATGAGAGGATTCGAACCTCCGACCCCGTGCTCCCGAAGCATAAAAGTATGATTTTCGCTCCTTTTCAACACTCAAAAAACATCCAGACACATCCTCAAAACTCATTGACTTTACGAAATAATTTCCATATTATTCTCTTCAAGACAATGCACCGTTTTTCATGCCAAGCGGCGTCTATTTTGTACCCCATTTTGTACCCCGTATAAATAGCAGGAGGCCAATAATTCATGGCACTTAGCGACCTTCAAATCAAGAAGCTTGTACCCCGTAAAGCGCGTTTTGAGGTTTCAGACGGCCAGGGCTTGTCCATTCGGATCATGCCGACCGGCACCAAAACATGGGTGTTCCGGTACATGATTGACGGCACGGCCCGGCGCATGACCCTGGGTCCCTACCCCACCATTCCCTTATCAGAGGCGCGGGAACTTCACGCCAAGGCCATGCAGGAAGTGGAGCGCGGCATTGACCCTGGCATCAAGCAACAGGAAGCCAAGGCCGTCAGAAAGGCGGCCCCCACCGTGGCCGATTTACTCGATGAGTATTGGGATATGGAATTGAAAGCCACACCAAGCGGCAAGGCCCGGAAACGAATGGTGGAAAGAGACGCTCTCCCAGCATGGGGCAAGCGGAAGGCCGTGACCATTACCCGACGCGATGCTGTTCTCTTGGTGGACACTGTGCGGGAGCGTGCACCAATCATGGCGAACCGGCTTCAGGGTGTTTTGGTACGGATGTTCAACTTTGCAGCAGAGCGCGGCATCTTAGAGCACTCCCCTCTAACCGGCATGAAGAAAAAGCCGGAAAAAGCCTGCACCCGTGTTTTGACCAATGAAGAAATCAAGCTGTTATGGCAGGCTCTTGACCTGGACAACATGACGATGGATATTTACCGGGTTTCAAAGCTGGCCTTGAAAACGATCCTGCTCACCGGACAGAGGCCAGGTGAAGTCTGCGGCATGGCCTGGGGAGAAATCGACTCGACAGGCTTCTGGAATATCCCCGCCGAGCGGACAAAAAGCAGAGAAGCCCAGCGCGTACCGCTCACCGATATGGCCCTGGAGGTCATTGCGCAGGCCCGGATTTATTCCGGGGAAGAAGGCCGATTCGTGTTCCGGTCATCGCACAAGGACAATGAACCCATGACAGCACACGCCCTTTCCCGTGCCATTGCCCGGCATTGGCAAGAGCTGGGCTTCAGTGCAAAATGGACACCCCACGATCTGCGCCGGACACTTCGCACCCGGCTGGCCGAGATCGGCATTGACGACGTGGTTGCCGAGCGTGTCCTGGGGCACAAGCTCCAAGGCATCATGGCCGTCTATAATCGCCATGGTTACGATGCCGAAAAGCGGCAGGCTCTTGACCAGTGGGCCAAGAAACTACGACAGATCGTCGGCGTTGAAGAGCTGGATCAAGGGAAAATCTTTCATCTAAACATGCGGACGGGGTAAACCCTTAGCAATGGCTCAATTTTTTATCGTTCCCTACCCGACTCATGCCACGCCTGTTGTACCGGAGAGAGAAGGTACTCTGAAACGGTTCGAACACCGAGCAGGATCTCGGCATTGGTTCGCATTCCGGTGGTCAATTGGAAATGTTCACCGCCCGTTTCCAATGACATGGACTTCAAGGTGACCAACGCCTTGTACACGTAGGGCATTGGTTTTCCGGTTCCGTCACTGGGAGGTGCGCTGTTGTTGGCGGAGGGGTCCGCCGCATCGGCGCTGATGTGCTCCACGACCCCCTCAACCATTCCATATTTTTGAAAAGGAAAGGCGGCGAACTTCAGCTTGACCGACTGCCCTGGCCGCACAAAGCCAATATCTTCGTTGGAAACCCACACCTCGGCGCGCAAAGTTTCATTCATCGGCACCAAAGTGAGCAAAACCGTGCCGGGCTGTACCACGGTGCCGACGGTATGGGTGGCCAGATCCTTTACCACCCCATCCTGCGATGCCTTGAGATCAAGCAAATCCTTGCGGTGGGTCTGCTTGGCGATTTCCTGAGTAAGCCGATCCAGGGCGTTTGCCACCTCATTGCGTTCGGTATACAACTGCCGTCGATAGTCGGACTCGGTCTGCGCAATGATTTTTTCAGATTGAAGAACCCCGGCCCGCGCGGAATTAACCACATACTCCTGGGTCTTCAGCTCCTGCTCCTTCTCGATACGTTCCCGCCGTTTATCGCTGGCTGCAATTTGGGCAACCGCGCCCTGCACAGCCAGTTTGTCAAACATCTTTTCGGTATCCACATAATGGGGCAAGGTGTTTTCAAGTTTGATGCGGACCTGTTCAGCCGCAGCGAGATCATGCTTGGCCTTAAGCAGACGGGATTGCTCTTCGGCCAGCGCAGCACCCATCGCCGCTCGATTGGCCCTAAACTGCGCCTCAACCTCTTTCGCCACCAGCGCGGGAGCGCCGGGTTCAGCACGGAAATCTCCCCCTGAAAGCTCCGCATCGATCCGTTGCAGCGTAAGACGTTTACGCGCAAATTCTGCATGAATGGTGTTAGAGTCCGCATCGGTGATAAGAGCGTCCATACGCATCAGCGTCTGCCCAGCCTTTACCGTCATTCCCTCTCCTACCAGAATCTCCTTGATAATGCCGGCCTCTGAAGGCTGGACGATCTTCACGTAACTTTGCGGGACCAGCTTGCCTTCGGCCACGGCAATGATATCCAATCTGCCAAAGACCGCCCAAACAAATAAACACCCCAGCAGAATCAAAGCCGCCTTGAGTACCCACCGCCCCAAGGGGTTGGGGGCCACCTCCTGCAAACGCAAAAGTGGCGGGGCAAAGGCAAGTTGATCGGGCTCGGGTTCCGGCAGTAATCGTTGCAAAATATCTTGTAAATTTCTTACAAAACTTTGGAAACGCCCTTCAACAGGCTTAGAGCAAACGGACGTCGCATTGAGATCATTGCCCTTTTTCCACCCCTGATAAACTTGTTGAATCTCTGACAAGAGTTTTGCAAAAGCTTCTTTCATATAGACTTTCATGCTGTCCCCAATGCTGCACAGACGAGAAACCGGAACCAGATCGTAGATCAATTCCGGCTACACATTGATCTGATTATTAAGCGACTTTCCGAATCCCCTCGCCAAGGCCCTTAAACCCCTTCAACTCCTGGCCATGTCCGGACTGTAGGGAGAAAAGGTCTGCACCAAACGGTGTCGTGGAGCCAAGGAACCCGGCGTTTACCTTGCTCAGAGCCGTGGTATCTGCTCCCAACCGCTCGTCGAGCCAAGAGAGAGTCTTCTTCTCGGCCAAGGCCTTCGAGACCGCCAGGTCCATGGTCAGCCAACGACCGAACACCACCGACGAATCCAATTGTTCCCCGCTCTTCTCCGTCTCCTTGGCGTATATATCGTCCCAATGGCTGGCATTCAGATAGGATGGTTGTTCGCGACGGGGCTGCCCCCAAGTATCATCCTCGCCCTTGCGGGCTTTATCCGACACCTTGGAATGATCATCATCCCGATCATCCGATCGATGGCCATCATGGCCTCCGTGTCTGCCTGAAACACCATGATCAGGACCGTCATTGCTGTTGTCTTCCCCGTTGTTCTCATGGCTGATCGTAATTTGGAAAACATCCGAGGTCGAAAGGCTCCCCTCGGTGCTGCCTGTGGCCGCCACCTTGTCTGTAGCTGTCACCTTCACCTCCACCGAGCCCACCTGTTTCGGAGCACGACCGGAAAAGGTTTGGGTAGCCGCATCAAAAAGAAGCCAGGTGGGCAACGCCGAGCCGTCGGCCAAGGTGGCACGGTAGTTCAGGGTATCGCCCTGGTCCGGGTCTACAAAGCTTCCTGGAGGCAGATGCCAGGAAAAGTTCTTGTTGAATTTCACCTGTTGATCTGCCAGGGGGGCAACCAAAATCGGCGCGTCGTTGCTGCCAGTCAGGGTGATATCCAGGGCTGAAGCGACATTCGCAATCCCGTCCGTAGCGGTGTAGCTAAAATGTTCTGCCACCACCGCTCCCCGGCCAAGGGACTGCACCGCACCATTCGCATTATCAAGGCTGTAGACATAGCTACCGTCCGTTGCCAAACTCAGGGTGCCATAGCTGCCTCTCCGGGTGGAGGGATCAGCCACGGCAAGGGTAGTTCCGCTGTCCATGTCAATATCGTTGGCCAGCACATTGCCGCTGGCCGAAACCATCAGGTCTTCGATCAGGAAGGCGCTGTCACCTGCTAGCACCGGCGCGTCGTTGGCGCCGGTCACCGTGATATCCAAATTGCCGGAAACCGTAACGATCCCGTCGCTCACATTGTAGGTGAACTGATCAACCACAGTACTGCCTTGGGCCAGGGACTGGACATCACCACTTGTGTTGTTGAGGCTGTAGGTGTAACCGCCGTCCGCCGCAAGGGACAGGGTTCCGTACCTGCCGACATACTCGCCCGGAGCCGCAACGCTGAGGATGGTTCCGCTATCCACGTCGCTATCGTTATTGAGCACGTTGCCGGAATACAATAAAGTCTGGTCCTCACCCACGAACCCAGAATCGGTCATGGCAATTGGTGCGTCGTTGGTGTTGATCACCTCCAACGCGAAAGCATCAGAGACGCTGGCACCGATACTGTCGGTTGTGGTCACCGTAATATCCAGGGTGCCGACATCGCCGTTTTCCGGCGTGCCGCTGAAGGTCCGGGTCACGGCATCAAAGTTCAACCAGGCTGGCAACGCCGATGCGTTGGTTATACTTGCCGCATAAGTAAGCAAATCCCCTGCGTCAACATCCCTGAACGCATCACCTGGGATCGTAAAGCTGAAGGGAGCATCTTCCATTACCGATTGTGTCGGGATTTGGGCTGTGATCATGGGTGCGTCATTGACATTGGCGATGTTCAGGGCAAAGCTGGCGACTACAGAAGCACCCGCCGTGTCGGTGGCCATCACGGCCAGATCCAGAATTCCGATATCACCGTTTTCCGGGGTGCCGCTGAAGGTGCGGGTGACAGGATCGAAGCTGAGCCAAGATGGCAGGGGGGTGCCATTGCCAAGGGTTGCAGAGTAGGTGAATGAATCTCCGGCATCCGCATCGACAAAGGTCTCTGCGGGAATCGTGAAGCTGTATGCCGTATCTTCCAGCGCTGTCTGACTCGCTGGCATCACGCCCACTACCGGGGCGGTATTGGTAAGCGCAAACAGGCTAACCTGGCTGCCGTCTGCAAATTGCAGAATATCTGCCACCAGGGAGCCATTGTTGCCGAAACGATCGAAATCCTTGAGCCGTACGGTATCGCCCTGCGAACCCACAATGATCAGAAGATCTCTGCCATCCCGCTCGAAAGCGAGATCACCCTGCGCGATGCCCGCGCCGAATGCGATGAGGTTCCCTTCTGTCGCGTTCGATACGTCCTCAATGGCATCCATCCCATCGCCAAGATTGAACACATAGGTGTCGTTGCCGCCACCTCCGGCAAGCAGATCATCGCCTCTCCCGCCGATCAGCGTATCGTCGCCTTCCCCGCCCGTAATCCGGTCAATAATGGCCGTGCCGGTCAGTAAGTCGTCTCCGTTTGATCCTTGAATATCGAAACCGCGCGCGAGCAGATCGGCGATGCTCAATACGGTCCCGTCGGCAAACTTGAATTGATCTATAACCGAAGAATTGAACGGGTCATCAGGGCTAAAATTCTCAAGGTGAATTGCATCGCCCTGATCTCCTACCCGCACCAGCAACGAGCCAAGACCGAGGGACAGCGAATCAGGCGTGATCCCGGCCCCGAACTGAATGGTATCCGTGCCGCCAGTATCCACAATCTGGTCTACGCCGTCGCCGGGATTAAAGATGTAAGTGTCGTTGCCGTCGCCACCGGCCAACAGGTCATTGCCTGTACCGCCTTGAAGGATGTCGTTGTCTGTAGTGCCGATCAGGATGTCGGCTCCGGCGGTGCCGGTGATGATAACGTCATTCACCGCTCCTGAAGCCAAGGCTATCAATTTGTCAACATTCCACGTCGTGCCGTCGGCAAACTCCACGGCATCGATCCGCATATTATAGCCATAATCCGGGTCGAAGAATCCGCCGATGGTCAATATGTCATCCGTTCCATTGATCGAAAGCACCAAATCATAGCTGCCGTCAGTGGTTTGGCTGACCACAATATCTGCTGGCGCCACATCGGGCTGGAACCGCACGACATCAGTAAAACTCAAGCTCTCATCCCAGCTATTGACGCGATCTTGGCCGTATCCACGCCCAAAAATAAAGACGTCATTGCCGTCATCGTCCATAAGGTAGTCATTGCCTGTGCCCCCGTCCAAAATGTCATTGCCTGCGCCACCATAGAGATGGTCATCACCAGCCCCTCCATTCAGGGTATCATTACCTGCACCAGTAACAATCCTGTCGTTTCCCTCCAATCCGAAGAAGATATCGGTATTGACGGTACCTGTCATGACATCATCCCCGTCGGTTCCCTGCAACTGGAAGGAATTCCCATAAAGGACTGACTCATCCCAGACCGTGCCATCACTGAACTCCACCCGCTCGATCTCGCGACCGATATAGTTGAACCCGGGTAAAGACCACTCCCAGTTTACTTCATGCAACTGACGTTTCACTGTGATCCGGTCATCCGTACCACTCACACCGAGACAGAGGTTGCCCGAATCCTGCCAGACCACCACATCCGTCGAGACAATCCCGGCCTTGAACCGTATGGTGTCAACCCCGTCTTCTTCCTCTGATTCGTAAATGGTGTCCTGACCATCACCGCGGCCAAACAAATAGACATCGTTCCCATAGCCGCCGTACAATTCATCGTTACCGGCCCTGCCGTCTAGTACATCATTAAGATCTCCTCCTATTAATGAACGATTTTCCCAAACATTTATTTCCTTATCATCCTGATCCGTGCCGACCAGCGGTATCTGTTCCAGTAGCGCCTTGTCCAAAGCCGTGCCGTCACTGAATTCTATACGCATGTTACTGGTTTCCCAATCAGTGAACCAGGACTTCACGGTCACGCTGTCTCCGGTACCTTGAATGGTAAGAATGAGATCCCGGTCGGTTTCCCTGTACCCCCCATCACTGCCATTATGGCAATAGCTTGATGCAATGATATCGCCAGGAGCAACCCCTGCGGCAAACCGCAGGATATCCGCACCACACCCCTCAATAGAATCGCACCCATCACCCCTTCCAAAAAGATAAACATCATCTCCTGCGCCACCCTGCAAGGTGTCGTTGCCGGCACCCCCTGCCAGAATATCGTTACCGTCGCCGCCACGGAGGTAATCGTTACCTTCTCCTCCTTCCAGCCTGTCGTTACCGTTCCCCCCCCATATTTTGTCGTTGCCGGCACCACCATACATCACATTATTGCCGTCGTAGTAGTCTTCAATATAGTCGTCGCCGTCACCGCCATACATGGTGTCATCGCCCGCACCACCTCCCAAATAATCATCGCCCTCGCCGCCATACATCACGTTATTCCCGGCTAGATCCCTAAGAGTGTCATCGTCCGGCCCGCCAGTTAACACGTCATCGCCTTCGCCACCATTGAGGTAATCGTAACCAGAGCCACCAAAAAGCTGGTCCTGCCCGGCACCGCCATAGAGCGAATCGTTCCCTTCGTTCCCGGACAAATAATCATTGCCCGCCCCTCCATACAAGGTGTCATTTCCGAGTCCGTCATACAGATAGTCGCCGTAGACAGAGCCCTGAATAGTGTTATATGAGAACGGAGTCCCCCATGCCGCCTGCTGGGACTGGGAATATTGCCAGTAGACCATCAACTTCATTGTATCCCCAACGCCCAACCCTCCTGTGCCGAAGAAGCCGTAGGGAAGCGTGAAGTGATAAACGCCGCCAACAGTGGCGCTGATGCCGCTGCTGTCCACCACCACCGAAGGTGCATCACCGCCCGCATCGCCTCCCTCCTGCCACTGGGGCTGTAGCTGGTTGTTGATGGCAGGCACATCCCACACCGTGCCATCGGCGAACTCCAGTCGTTCAACTCGAGTGGCGTCGGAGGTAAACCAGTTCGCCAACGTCAGGGTGTCGTTCCCGTTATCAAGGGAGAGTATGAGGTGATCTTGAAAACGGCCAAAACTTACATCGTCCGATGAAACGTCGGAGAGGCGAACTGTATCCCCGGAGACAGAACCTGAATCATAGATAGTGTCATGGCCCGATCCTCGGCCAAAGGAATAGACGTCATCACCGTCGCCGCCATCAAGGTAATCGTCTCCTGCCCCGCCATTAATGGTGTCGTTGCCTGCATCACCAAAAAGAGTGTCATTGCCTGCGCCGCCGTTTAGCACATCATTGCCAAGACCACCCTGGATCTGGTCTGCCCCCGCGCCGCCAGACAAGGTGTCATTGCCGTCCTGGCCACCAAGCAGATCGTCACCGGCCCCGCCTATCAGCATGTCCGCACCGGCGCCGCCCACCATCTTATCATTGCCGTCGCCGCCATCGAGATAATCATCGCCGCCATCGCCGTACAACGTGTCATCCCCAGTTCCGCCATGCAAGGTGTCGTTACCGCCTGGGCCAGTAGCTATCTCATCGCCGGACAAAAGATCGTTACCATCACCGCCATCCAATATATCGTCGCCGTCGCCCCCATTCAATTGGTCATGACCGGCCTCGCCCAGCAGGGTGTCGTTGCCCCCGCCTCCCATTAGCCAGTCATTTCCGTCGCCACCTGCAAGCAGGTCGTCTCCATACTCGACGGAAGCGTTCCCGAGCTGATAGGCAAAACTATAATCGATGGGGAACCCTTCTGCGCCATAGGTCATATGGATTCCCAGGGTTGAAGGTAAAGGGATCTCACCTATAGTTTCTTCTAAACCCCAGATATATCCGTCACCGTAGAGCATATCGTTACCAGTGCCCCCTAAAAGCTGGTCGTTGCCAGTCCCGCCAAGCACCAAATCATCGCCGCCATCGCCTGCCACAGTATCATTACCGCTATCTCCCAGCAGAAAATCTCCATCCTCGCCGCCAGAGATCAGATCATCGCCCCAGCCGCCGGAGATATAATCACTGCCTGCATTCCCATACAGTTCATCGCCTGCCCCATGGTTCGTCCAGTCAAGACCTACCAACCATGCATCCCCCAAGATCCTGTCGCTGCCGACCCCGCCGGAGATGTAATCCCGACCGGCTAAGCCACCTAATACGTCGTTGCCCCCGTTACCTTCAATGTGGAAATTTTGCGAAAAATAGGCATCATAACTGACATATTGCGGGTAAGGATCATTGTCATATTTAGAAAAATATAAATATTTTGGCTGGTTATTCGAGTCAAGACTGACACCCATAGTGTTGTTTGCCTCAGCCCCGGTCCACGTTAGAGCTACATCAATCGAATCGTACAGCTTTATCCCGAAATCGCCGTTGGCAAAATCAGCCGCGCTGGTCTGGTTTTCAAAGGTGACGCTGTCCGTGCCGTTTAAGATCAGGTGACCGGGGGAGTTGAAGGTGAGGGTGATGTTGTTGTCGCCCAAGAAACGGTAGGTGTTGGTCCCTTTCTCCCGCAAAAAACCCCCGGCGATCGTCTGGCCTTTGTAGACAATAATATTACGGCCCGTGTCACGGATGGTGTCGTTGCCTTCGATGTAGTAGGTGTCGATCCCATCCCCGCCTATCATCAGGTCGGCACCTGCGCCGCCAATCAGGGTATCGGCGCCATACCCGCCGTACAGGATGTCGTTACCTATGCCGCCATTGAGAATATCTCCGGTGTCGTCCGAAAAGCCGTCGCTTTTCCAGCCCACCATCAGCACGTCATCTCCGGCTCCGCCGTTCAGGGTGTCCTGGCCTATGTTGCCCACCAGTACATCGGCCTGGCTGCCTCCGGTTAGGATATCGTCGCCGCTGCCGCCAAGCATGAAGGCGCGCTGTGTTCCTGCGGTGGCAACCATTCTCTGGCTCCCTGCCTGGATGTACCAGTCGCGCAGATCGGGTAATTTTTCCATCAGAGCGGCTTTCTGATCCCCCCACAAGTTCTGCAGGTAGGAGGTAAACATCTTGTCCATATCGGTGCCCGTATATCCAATAGCCCCATCCAGGGTGTCCGACACTTTGGTTCGGTCGAAATGGATGCCGCCATCGACCGACTTGAACAATGTCTCGCCAGCGGCAAGGCGATCTCCATAATACGCCTGCATGGCAAAGGCGATGAGCGTATTGGTGATAGCGGTCGGGACTTTGTCGAGATTGGAGTTCATGGTCAGGCCGCCGTCCTGGGCGATCTTCCACATGTCGCTGGTGAAGCGGCCAACCATGTTGTCGCCATCGTTCGCCACGGTTGGATCAAGACCCTCCTGATGCTGGATGAGGTCTTCGAGGAGATTTTTATTGTCTGGATCATCCGTCCGATACGCAAACAACTCCTTGTCAAAAAACATCTCCAGCAGGCTGGGGAGTTTCTTAGTGGCCTCGCGCATGGTCTGGCCGCTGGCCGCTGCGCTCTGGTCGCTTTGCAGGAAGGCGGTGAGCAGGGCCATGGAATGGAGATCGCCGCCGGAGATATCCGTTGGCCCGTGTGTCAACACGTTTGCGGACGTGGTCGTGCCGATGATACTGTATTCGCTGAACGGAAAAGTGGATGAAAGGAATTCTCCATCCACCCGGATATTGCTGATGAGATTGGAGTTGGGGATACCGCCGTTGGCGTCCCGTAGTTGCAGGAAGTTGGTTAATTTCGACACCACTTCAGCGCGTGCTGCTTTCATGTCTGGATCGGCGTAGGTTTGGCCCTGTAGATATTGCAGGAGATTGGCCGCCACGTCCGTTAGCAAGCCCGATTCCGCCGAGTTGGCGAACGGCGCCTGATCAAAGGTGGTCGCTTGTACGCCAAAGAAGACGCCGACCAGCGCGGCAAGTCCGCCGCCCAGAGAATGGCCGGTGAGGGTGATGTGGGCATTGAGGTTGGAAGCGTTGGCCGCCTTTACTTGCAGGTAGTAATCCACGGCCTGTTGAAGCTGAACCGAGCCGTTGCCAAAGGCCAGCCCGATATTGGCAGCGTTGTCCGGGTCGAGAAGACTGTTGGGGTTGGTGCCAGCAAAGGAAATGACGATCTCGTTTGGGTTGGCCGTGCTTTTGAAGGTTGTAGCCTCAAAACCACTACTATCATTTCTTGCCCTAAGATCAAGTTGCTCTGCCCATCCCTGTGGCACTGGGAATCTATTGATGACAGAACGGGTGGAAATATATGAAGCCCCGGCCATCAGTGCGTAATCAATTTCAAGTTGTGTGGTCATGATCATTCATCCTTTATCAAATTGATTACTTACAGGTTCTATCCATCAAATCCCGTCCGAATGTCCCGTGGGGACTAATCCAGCCGCACTTGTAATGAATCATCTCCTCACAATTCACCGATGATCCGTAGCTGCCAGGTTTCACCGGCTCCCGCAGGATGGTTTTGTATTCGGGTATTTCCGAGTGGGCATTGAGTTGTTTGATTTTCTCGGCAGACACGAAACCCATCTTGTTTAATTCCTCGACTTGTCGTCCGCGGATATCAAGGGCGACATTGATGGTTGTGAACTCGGCAGGGAATTCTTCCAACGGAATACGTTGCCATGCCGTGCCATCGTATTTTAAGAACACATACGGTGGGTTCGGTCGTCCCCACTTGTTGTAAGAGAGGCACAGGTTCGGAGAAGCGACGAGATACGGGATGCCATTCAGAACATGCACGGCGAGTAGATTAAAGTTGGTGCGTCCAAGATCCTCACCGTATTCGCTAGTCCAGGTGGTGGTTTTGCTTGAGCCAGGCAACGTGAAGCTGATAGTGTGTTCCTTGATAGGCGACGATTGCCCAGGCTCATGCCGTCCGCCATAACTCTGTGACCGTTTGACAATGATCTTGCTCCCATCGTGCAACAGCACTTCTTCCTTCCAGCTATCCCCGCCAAATCCCAAAAATCCGAATGCGTTCATACTTGTCCCCATAATCAAGATTGCAACGAACAAACCCAGTGTTCTCTTGATGTATTTCATGCCGCCATCCTCCAGTTCCAGTCGTTGTTATCCCCGACGAACCCGCCCCCATTTAGCCAGTCATTACCATCTCCATCATCCAGGGTATCCGACACTTTGGTTCGGTCGAAATGGATACCGCCTTCGACTGACTTGAACAATGTCTCGCCGACGGCAAGGCGATCTCCGTAATACGCCTGCATGGCAAAGACGATGAGCGTATTGGTGATAGCGGTCGGGACTTTGTCGATATTGGAGTTCATGGTCAGCCCGCCGTCCTGGGCGATCTTCCACATATCGCTGGTGAAGCAGTCGAGCATGTCCGGCACGGTTGGATCAGGTCCATTTTGGTGCTGGATGAGGTCTTCGAGGAGATTGACTTTTGTTGTGTTGGTCGGGTCGGTGTCGTTTGCAAACAGCTGCTTATCAAAAAACATCCCCAGCAGGCTGGTGAGTTTCTTGGTGGCCTCGCTCAGGGTCTGGCCGCTGGCAGCTGCGCTCTGGTCGCTTTGCATGAAGGCGGTGAGCAGGGCCATGGAATGCAGATCAAAGCCGCTGAGGAGGTTATCCGTCGACCCATGATCAAATACGGTGGGGGGATTCTGGCCGATGGTGTCAAAAGAGCGGGATGGCCAGATTGTTGATAAGAACTCCCCATCCACCCGGATATTGCTGATGAGATTGGAGTTGGGGATACCGCCGTCGGTTGCCCGTAGTTGCAGGAAGTTGGCCAAATCGACGAGATCATCCTCGCTGTAGCCTGCAAATAGCAGGTCACTTTTGAGTTTGGCGGCAACATCCGGGTGCAGTAGTCCTGTTTGCGCAGAGTTGGCAAACGGCGCTTGGTCGAAGGTGGTCGCTTCTACGCCAAAAAAGACGCCGACCAACGCGGCCAAACCGCCGCCAAGGGAATGGCCGGTGAGAGTGATGTGAGCCTTGGGGTTGGAGGCGTTGGCCGCCTTTACTTGCAGGTAGTATTCGGCTGCCTGTAGAAGCTGGGCTGAGCCGAAACCAGTTGCCAGCCCGATGTCGGCCTGCATGTCCGGGTTGGTCAATGGGTTCATGGGATTGTCATACGTGCCCGCAAAGGAGATGACGATTTCGTTAGTCGTCGAATTTATGTACGCAGCAGCCTCAAAGCCAGTTGCACTATCTTGAGGAACACGCGAAGTCACATTCCACTCTTTTGGAACCGGAAACCGGTTAATATTGTTACGAGTATCATAGTAGGCTGCACCAGCCAGTAGCGAATATTCGATTGTCGTTGCCATATTTTCCCCCTGCTGAATAATGGAGTTACACGGTGCTATTTCTTTTGTTGGTCAATAAATTTTCTGGCGATAGGGTCGTTCGGAAGAATCCACGACCCCTTATAGAGAACTCGTTCTTCACACATCTCGTTGATCCGTTCCTTCGCCAACGGCTCGCGCAGGATGGTTTTGTATTCGGGTTGTTTATAGCCAGAGATAATCGCCTTGATCTTTTCCGCTGTCATGAAACGTGTATCGGCTCTTTCCACCTCAATGTCCGGCATGGAAAAAATCAGGTTGGGCGCTTTAATCTCCGGCGGTAGTTCTTCCAACGGGATGCGCTGCCACATTTTGCCGTCGTATTTGAATACAACGTAGGGTGGATTCGGGCGTCCCCATTTGTTGTAGGAGAGGCAGCCCATCGGCGATGCAACCAGATACGCTACGTCCTTGTACACATCCAGCAGCATAGGCAAAAAGTTGGCCATGCCCAAGTCCTCACTGAATTTGTCTTCCCATCGCACCTGCTGATTGGTGCCGGGCATGGCGAAAACCAGGCTCTGCTCCTTGTAAGGAGGCTTCTGTCCGATCTCGTGTCGCCCACCACGATCAACCGAGCGTTCTGCGACGATCTTGCTGCCGTCATGCAACAGCACCTCCTCCTTCCAGCTCGTTCCACCAAAGCCCAAAAATCCGAATGCGTTCATGCTTGTCCCCATGATCAAAATTGCAACAAGCAAACCCAGTGTTCCTTTTGTGTATTTCATGCTGCCATCCTCCAAGTCCAGTCGTTGTTATCCTCAAACCCGTCATACAGCGTATCCGTGCCGCTTGGCGTTGTGTCGCCATCATCCCCCAGACAGGTCGTTGCCTGTGCCATACACGGACAGATCAAAAACAAAAGAGGGAACGGAGCCCGATGTAAATTCAAATTGCAAGTGCAACACGGGCTGCCATCCAGAATACTTCCGGGCCTGACCCTCATTCCGCCATCGCCTCCTCCACCACCCCCATACGGGTAGCATGGTGATGGGAGTCCAGGGAAAGCACCTCGTCCACCTGCAACCCCCTGGGAATCTGGTGGGTGATAAAGAGCATGGTCACCTGGCCCTTGAGCTTATTGATCGTCTTGGCAAAGTGCTCGGCGGTCTGCTGGTCCAGGTTCGAGACCGCCTCGTCGAAGACGAGAATCTTGGGCCGCTTGAGCAGAGCCCTGGCAATAGCGATCCGCTGCCGCTGGCCGCCGGAAAGTCCGGTGCCGCGCTCGCCGATCTCGGTCTGGTAGCCCTCTGACAATTCCTCGATCACCTCATGGATCTCGGCGGCCTTGCAGGCGGCGATCACCTCGGGAAAGCTGGCATGGGGGTGGGCCATGACCAGGTTGTCGTAGATGGTGCCGGAGAAGAGCACGGTCTCCTGGGGCACCACCCCGAAGGTGGAGCGCAGCTCGTTGGCCGCGAGGTAGCGGATATCACGGCCATCCAGGGCAATATGCCCCTCCACCGTCTGGTAGAAACCGAGCATCAGCTTGGCCAGGGTGGACTTGCCGCAACCAGACGGCCCCATGAGCACGGTGAGATGGCCGGGCTTGAAGCGCATCTCCAGATTGCGGTAGAGCCAGGGGTGCTGCTCGGAGTAGCGAAAACCGAGGTTGACCAGATCGATCTGCCCCTGGCCCGCGTTTTCCCGCTTGGGGGTCAGGGTATAGGGTTCCTGGGGCATATCGAGGATATCGCCCAGCCGTTTTACCGCGACATTGGCCTGCTGAAACTCCTGCCACAGCCCCACCAGCCGCAGCATGGGCTGACTCATGCGGGAAGCGAACATCTGAAAAGCCACCAGCATACCCACGGTGAAGCCTTCGTTGCGCATAACCAACAAAGCGCCAACAATGAGGATGGAAAGGGTCATCACCTGTTCCAGGCAGTTGGCCACCACATTGTACGAGTTGCCCATCTGTTTGGTGCTGAAACCGGCGGCCAAGTACTGGGCCAACAGGTCGCCGTATTTCTTGCCGACATCCGGCTCCATCTGCAAGGACTTCACCGTGCCTATGCCAGAAAGGTATTCAACGAGAAAGGCCTGATTCCGCGCGCCGTACATGAACTGCTTGTTGAGCCGCTCACGGAAGACCGGCACCATCAAAAAACTGATTAGGCAGATGAGGCTCATAAGCCCGACAGCGATGAGGGAGAGCTGCCAGGAGTAGGCAAACATCACCGCCAAGAAGATAAGCAAGAATGGGAGATCGAGGATAAGGGTAACTGCTGCGCCGGAAACGAACTGGCGGATGGTCTCCACCCCCTGCATCCGGGCCACCAGGGTGCCGGTGGGACGGTTCTCGAAATAGGGCAGCGGCAGACGGAGGAGATGACGGAAGACCTTGCTGCCCAGCACCGCGTCGATACGGTTGCCGGTGTGCAGCACCAGATACTGCCTGAGCCAGGTCATGACAACATTGAAGAGCATGAACATGATGAGGGCAAAGCCGAGGACGATCAGGGTGCTTTTGCTCTGGTGAGCAATGACCTTGTCGATGATCACCTGGGTGAAAAGCGGGGTGGTGAGGCCGACCAACTGAATGGCAAGGGAGGCGAAAAGGATGTCCCGCCAGATTTTTTTGTGTTTGAGCAGCTCGGGAACAAACCAGGAAAAGCCGAAGGGTTTCTTCTCCACCGGAAAACCGGGGATGGCCTCGTCGTCGCCGGTTGCGGTTTCCTTGCCGACCAGGATAAGTTCGGAGCCGAGCCGCTCGGCTGCCTCGGCGGTGGTGATGGTTTCCGGGGCCTGCGAGCCGATGCGAAAATAAAGGAGCTTATCGCCCTCGATCTTGAGGATGATGAGCAGGGTGTGAGCCAGGGAATCGGTTGCTTCGGCAGCAGCCGGATCGACCGATGGGCTATCGGGGACAGGCGGCGGACTGGCCTCCGGCGCTGGCAAAAGAAAACCGACAGCGGGCAGAGGCAACTTCTGCCAGTCAAGACCCTCCGTGGCGCGGGTGCCGGTTTTGAACCCCAGGGAGCGCGCCGCCTCATGCAGAACCGCACGGTCATAGGGAGGAGGAAAGGACTGCGCCACCAGCGCAGCATCAAACGGCAGACGATAAAATCCGCTCAGGCTACCTAAAAGCCAGAGAAGCTCATCGCGATGGATCGTTCCCCCAAACGAAGACATCAGAAACACCTTTCCTTATTATGTTTAAAACAAAAAAACCACCCACGAAACGAAGGGGCTTACGGGAATGCAAGCACATTCCCGTAAGCTTTGACTACCGAGCCGCCGACAAAGCCAATTCGACGAGCAGTCGTACACCCCATGTAGCCTACCCCTACCGAAGACAAAAGTTAGGATGTTATAGTGAACACACACGCAGATGCCAAGTTATCTTATTATCAGGGATTATTTTTCCCCACCCCATATTTTGTCTGTCTAACGCTCTTGAACGCCAAATGGGCTACGCGACTTTTCGAATCCCCTCGCCAAGGCCCTTGAATCCCTTCAGCTCCTGACCATGCCCGGCCTGCAGGGAGAAAAGGTCCGAGCCGAACGGTGTCGTGGAGCCCAGGAATCCGGCGCTTGCCTTGCTGAGGGCCGTGGTATCCGCGCCCAATTTCTCGTCGAGCCAGGAAAGGGTCTTCTTTTCGGCCAAGGCCTTAGAGACTGCCAGGTCCATGGTCAGCCAGCGGCCAAACACCACCGATGAATCGACTTGCGCACCGCTCTTCTCCGTCTCCTGGGCGTGTGCATCGTCCCAATGGCTAGCGTTCAGATAGGATGGTTGCTCGCGCCGGGGCTGCCCCCAGGTATCTTCCCCACCCTGACGGGCTTTGTCCGACACCCTCGAACGATCATCATTCCGATCATCCGACCGGTGACCATCGTGGCCTCCGTGTCTGCCTGGAACGCCATGGCCAGAATCGTCGTTACAGTTGTCTTCCCCGTTGTTCTCATGGCTGACCGTAATTTTAAAAACATCCGAGGTAGCAAGGCTCCCCTCGGTGCTGCCTGTGGCCGCCACCTTGTCTGTGGCTGTCACCTTCACCTCCACCGAGCCAACCTGTTTCGGAGCACGACCAGAAAAAGTCTGGGTAGCCGCATCAAAAGCAAGCCAAGCGGGCAACGCCGAGCCGTCGGCCAGGGTGGCACGGTAGTTCAAGGTATCGCCCTGATCCGAATCCACAAAGCTTCCGGTCGGCATCTGCCAAGAAAAGTTCTTGTTGAATTTCACCTGTTGATCTGCCAGGGGTGCGGTAAGAATCGGCGCGTCGTTGCTGCCGGTCAGGGTGATATCCAGAGCAGAAGCGACATTCGCAATCCCGTCCGTGGCGGTGTAGCTGAAGTGTTCGGCCACCACTGCTTCCCGGCCAAGGGACTGCACCGCATTGCTCGCATTATCCAGGCTGTAGGCATAGCTGCCGTCCGCAGCCAAGCTTAGGGTGCCGTAGCCGCCCAGCCGGGTGGCAGGATCAGCCACGGCGAGGGTGGTTCCAGCATCCACGTCAGTATCGTTGGTCAGCACATTGCCGCTGGCGGAAGTCACCATGTCCTCGATCAGGAAGGCGCTGTCACCCGCCACTACCGGTGCGTCGTTGCTGCCGGTCACCGTGATATCCAGATTGCCGCTTACCGCGACGATCCCGTCGCTCACGAGGTAGGTAAACTGATCGACAACCGTACTGCCTTGGGCCAGGGACTGAACATCATCACTCCCGTTATCGAGGCTGTAGGTGTAGCCGCCGTCCGCAGCAATAGACAGGGTTCCGTACCTGCCCACATACTCGCCCGGAGCCGATACGCTGAGAGTGGTTCCCGCGTCCACGTCGCTGTCGTTATTGAGCACGTTGCCGGAATACAATAAAATCTGGTCCTCACCCACGAACCCGACATCGGCCATGGTCATTGGTGTATCATTGGTGTTGACCACATCCATCGCAAAGGTTTCAAAAACGCTAGCACCGATACTATCGGTTGCGGTCACCGTAATATCCAGGGTGCCGACATCGCCGTTCGCCGGAGTGCCGCTGAAGGTCCGGGTTACAGCATTAAAGCTCAACCAGGCAGGTAATGCTGATGCGTCGGCCAAGCTTGCGGTGTAGGTAAGCGAATCCCCTGCGTCAACATCCGTGAACGCATCGGTCGGGATCGTAAAGCTGAAGGCAGCATCTTCCGTTGCCGATTGTGTCGGGATTTGGGCCGCGACCAGAGGTGCGTCATTGACATTGGCGATATTCAGGGCAAAACTGGTGATTGCGGAAGCACCCGCCGTATCGGTTGCGGTCACGGCCAGGTCCAGCATTCCGACATCACCGTTCGTCGGCGTGCCGCTGAAGGTGCGGGTAGCAGGATCAAAGATCAGCCAGTCCGGCAGGACATCGCCGTTGCCAAGGGTTGCGGAGTAAGTCAGTGAGTCGCCACCATCCGCATCGATAAAGGTCTCTGCGGGGATCGTGAAGCTGTATGCTGCATCTTCAAGGGCCGTCTGGTTATCCGGCATCACGCCCACCACCGGAACGGTATTGGTAAGCTGGAACAGACTGGCCTGGCTGCCGTCTGCAAATTGCAGTGTATCCGCCACCAGGGAGCCATTGGTGCCGAAGCGATCAAAATCCTTGAGCCGCACGGCATCGCCCTGCGAGCCCACGCGGATCATGAGATCACCGCCATCTCGCTCGAAAACGAGATCGCTTGCCGCGATGCCTGCGCCGAACGCGATGAGGTTGCCTTCCGTCACGCTCGATACATCCGCGATGGTATCCACCCCATCGCCGAGATTGAAGACATAGGTGTCGTTGCCGCCACCACCGGACAGCAGGTCGTTGCCTTTCTCGCCAACCAGAGTATCGGCACCATCACCGCCCGTAATTCGGTCAGTGATGGCCGTACCGGTCAATAGGTCGTCGCCAGCTGAGCCTTGGATATCGAAGCCTCGTGCGAGCAGATCAGCGATATCCAGCACGGTCCCGTCAGCAAACTGGAATTGCTCTATAACCGAGGAGTTGAACGGGTCATCGGGGTTAAAGCCCTCGATATGAATCGCATCGCCCTGATCTCCTACCCGCACCAGCAGGGAACCAAGACCGAGGGAAAGCGAATCAGGCGTGATCCCGGCACCGAACTGAATGGTATCCGTGCCGCCGGAATCCACGATCCGGTCTACGCCATCGCCGGGATTAAAGATGTAAGTGTCATTTCCTGCGCCACCGGAAAGCAGGTCATTGCCTGCCCCGCCCTGCAAGGTGTCGTTGCCTGAGGTACCGGTCAGGATGTCGGCTCCGACGGTGCCGACAAGGGAATCGGCTACATCAAGGACAAATTCATCGCTAACGCTGGCTCCGTCATTGTCCGTGGCAGTGACGCGCACATTCCACAGACCGGCGGAAGTCGATGTCGGCGTGCCGCTGAAACTGCCTGTTGCTGCATCGAAAGAAAGCCAATCCGGCAGCAGATCACCATTGGCCAGGCTCGCACTCAAGGTGAGCGTATCGCCCGAGTCCGGGTCTGTAAAAACATCGCTTGCAACCTGGAAGTTGAATATCTCCCCTTGAGATATGCTCATATCGCTAAGAGGGATGGCTAATACCGGGGCATTATTTGCCTCAGCGCCATTGATCGATTGTGCTGCCACACCAAACTGCGCATCGTTCAACTGCAACTGCATCTCCGCCACGGACAATTGATCCAACGAGCCAAACTTACCATATTGGTACGCCATTTCGCCGCCCAGCGCCTCCGTATCGGAACCGCCCAGGTAGGCCTCCGCCAGATGTGGCGCGAGTTCCCATGAGGTAATCGTGGGGTCGGCGGCAACGGCTTCCTCGAATTGATTCGTCAGCTCCAGAAAATTGAATTCCTGAAAGCGTTTGTTCAGCAACTGGTCCGTAGACGCGAGATTATAATCAGGCATCGCCTCGGCGATTATCTGCAATGTCTTAATCGTCTTGTTATCTTGCCAGGACGTATTAAACCAGGAATAGAAAGTCATGCTGTCGATATCGCCGACTTTCAAAATCAGATCGTCACCTTCTCGGGAGAAGCTCAAATCCGTATAAGCAATGCCTCCGCCTAAAGAAACCGTACACTGACTGTCAGATGAATTTTCTGAATACAAATCATAACCATCCTGCCCATCGCCACGATTGAACAACATTACGCTGTTGTCCTCTTCAGCATAGATATAGTCTGATCCCTGTCCGCCAATGATCAAATTATTGGCATACCCAGATTCGATGTAATCATCGTCAGCGCCCCCATTCAGCAGGGCGTTGTTCGCGGTATCGACAGAGTCAAAAAAAGCATATAGTTCATCATCGCCAGCGCCCCCCTGAAGGATGGCATTTTCACCCGCCCATGCCCAAATGCTATCATCGCCATCTGTTCCGCCGATAGCTTGGTCGCGTAGCGTAGCCGTTTGTTCCTGTATGAAAGCCGCATCCCAAACCGTGCCGTTGGCAAATTCTATCCGCTCGATCCAGTCACCGTAGCCCCATCCCGAGATTCTCACTTGATCGCCATTGGGGTTGATATCCAAAATCAAGTCAGTGCCGTCGCAACTAAAAATAATATCGTTTGCAGCAATTCCTTCCCCAAAACGAAGGACATCCTGCCCTCCCCAATCGTAAAAAATTCTATCTTGACCATCACCCTGGCTAAAGAGGTAAGTGTCGTTGCCATCAGCTCCCGCTAATAAATCATTCCCAACCCCACCGTCTAAAATATCATTCCCTTTATTTCCATACAGGCAATCGTTGCCACCCAAGCCTTGCAACCACGCTGCGCGTCCCTCCTCCCAAACCCACAAATCGTCATCCCCCTCCGTTCCTAAAATTGTGAGGGGAGGCTCTTCTATTCGTGCCTTGATATCTACCGCATCCCAAACCGTACCATCGGCGAATTCCAACCTTTCAATGCGATCTCCGTAATAACTAATCTCACTGTAAGCGTCCGGAATTCGATCCCAGTCTTTAATAAGCAATTGATCGCTGGTGTCGTTTATAGTCAAAGTCAGATCATATCTATTCCGAACTAAAGTGATATCATTCGAGGTGATGCCGACGCCAAAGCAGATGGTGTCCAGATCGTTTGCCGTGTCATAATTGTAACTTATAATCGTGTCCTGACCATCGCCAAGGTTGAACACATAGGTATCGTTGCCGCCACCTCCATATAACAGGTCGTTGCCCCGTCCACCAACCAGGATATCGTCTCCTTCGCCACCCATAATCCGGTCGGTAATGGCCGTGCCGGTCAACAGATCATTCCCGTCAGAACCTTGGATATCGAATCCCCGGGCGAGTAGATCACCGATACCCAGTACGGTGCCGTCGGCAAACTGGAACTTCTCTATGACGCAGGAGTTGAACGGGTCATCGGGATTAAAACCTTCAATATGAATCGCATCTCCACAACCTCCAACCCGAACCAGTAATGAGCCTAGGTCGAAGGAAAGCGAACCAGGCCCAATCCCGTAGCCAAAATCGATGGTATCCGTACCACCTGAATCCACAATTTTGTCTATGCCATCACCGGGACTAAAAACATAGGTGTCGTTGCCATCGCCACCGGACAACAAGTCATTGCCTGCCCTGCCCTGAATAATGTCATTGCCTTCAGTACCTGCCAGAGTGTCGTTCCCGTCGGTGCCGACAACAACATTACCTTCCACTCCCGAGGCCAAAGTCGTCAGCAGGCCAACATTCCACACCATACCGTCAGCAAACTCCACGGCATCAATCTGATTATCTCTGCCATAATAAAAATTGAAAAAATAACCAACACTCACTCTGTCATTCGTTTCCCTGTTCGTAAGTTCAAGGCTTTCATCACTACCTTTACGGACAACAATATCCGACGGCGCCACATCGGATTGGAACCGAATCACATCATAAAAATAGAGCCCGCTATACGTAGGGTCACCGGGATTGGACCGGTCAATGGAATTTGGGACAAGGTTATATATGGCATCCTGGCCATCCCCCCGAGCAAAAACATAGACATCGCCACCGCTTCCACCATAAAGCACATCGTTGCCAGTTCCACCATAAAGCGTGTCAGCCCCAGACAGACCCCATAAAATATCATTACCACTCCCCCCATCAAGCGCGTCAGCCCCATTCCAACCCTCTAAAGTATCATTGCCACTCCCGCCGACCAACACATTATTACCCCCAACTTTAGGGCCATAATAATAAGGATCATCATTAAAAAAGCCGTAGTACCAAGTCTTACCGTCGCGGGGAACCCGAATCCCGCCCACTACCAACAGACTGTCATCGCCTTCTCCACCGTCTAGATAGTTATCGCCCTCGTTTCCAGAGAGGTAGTCGTTTCCAGCGTCACCATACAGCGTATCGTCTCCCTTTCCGCCAATCAAAATATCATTATCAGCACCACCCAAAAGTATATCCTTGCCATCTCTACCGATAAAAAGATCCTCCCCCCCAGCTCCGCTCAATAGATCAGCCCCGGCACCGCCGACCAAAATATCATTATCGTCATCTTTACCATACAGATGGTTATTACTATCGACAAAGCCTTGGCTATAGTGGGTATAGATACTAGGAGGATATGTGAATCTTGATGTCAGCGACAACCAAGGCTGCTCGTCCATGGGGGAGCCAGAATCCCCTACCGCATGCTGGGCCTGCCAGTATTGCCAGTAAACGTTCAAAGTCATCAAGTCCCACGTTCCGGTAAAACTGAAGGGGAGTTCAATTTTATAGAGGCCGCCGACGGTGGCGCTGGTGCCGCTGCTATCGATCTCAATTGAAGGATTAGTACCTACACTGCTGTCAATAGACTGACTCCAGGAGGGCAAACGGTTATTGACTGCAGATACGTCCCAAAACGAACCGTCGGCGAATTCAAAACGTTCCACTTTGGTGGCGTCGGAGGTAAACCAGTTCGCCAACGTCAATGTATCGCTCCCGTCACTAAGGGAGAGCATGAGATGGTCCTGATAGCGAACAAGAGTTACATCATCCGGCAAAACGTCATTAGTGAAGCGGACTGTGTCACCGGCATTAGAACCTCGGTCAATCAGAGTGTCATGGCCCGATCCTCGGCCAAAGAAATAAACATCGTCACCGTTGCCGCCATCGAGGTAATCGTCTCCTGCACCGCCATCAATGATGTCGTTGCCTGCCTCGCCAAAAAGAGTGTCATTGCCATCGCCGCCGTATAGGGCATCATCGCCGAGACCACCCTGGAGTTCATCTTTTCCCGCGCCACCATACAAGGTGTCATTGCCGTCCTCGCCACCAAACAGGTCATCACCGTCCCCACCCTGCAGGGTGTCCGCCCCGGCACCACCCCACATTTTATCATTGCCGTCGCCGCCATCGAGATAATCATCTCCGCCGTCGCCGTACAATTTGTCATTGCCTGCGCCGCCATACAAGGTGTCGTTACCGCCTGGACCAGTTGCGCTATCATCGCCGTACAACAGGTCATTGCCATCACCGCCATCCAACAAATCGTCGCCGCCACCGCCGCCCAGATTGTCATTACCTGCCTCACCCAGCAGAGTGTCATTGCCACCGCCACCATCTAACCAGTCATGCCCGTCTCCACCGGCAAGCAGGTCGTCTCCATAGCCAGAGGAAGCGTTCAGAAGAGGATAGCTAAAACTATAAGAGGAAAGGTATCCTTCCGCGTCATAGACTATTTGCAAACCCATGTTAAATGGTAGAGGGACACCATAATCACCGTTTATATCTCCGTCACCGTAGAGCACATCGTTGCCAGCACTCCCAAAAAGCTGATCGTCACCAGTCCCGCCAAGCACCACATCATCACCGCCATCGCCGGCCACGGTATCGTTACCGCTATATCCCAGGAGACAATCTCCATCCTCGCCGCCAGAGATCAGATCATCTCCCCAAAGGCCGTTGATAAAGTCACTGCCAGCATCTCCATACAACACATCACCTGCTCCTTGCGCCGTCCAGTCAAAACCTGTAATCCATCCATCCCCATGGATCAAATCGCTGCCTGCCCCGCCAGAGATGTAATCACTGCCCGCCAGGCCGAATAGGTTATCGTTACCCCCGTTACCCTCAATATGGAAACTTTGCGAAAAATAGGCATAAAAACCGAACTGTCTCTTGAAGTAACCACCTTCGTAAAAATTCAAAAATTCGAGCTCATTGTCCGAATTCCAGGTCGCGATCATGTCAGTAGCCGCACCCCCGCCGCTCCATGTTAAGTCGGCCACCGGTAACTCTGGGTCCAACGCGTCCAGGACAATGCCGAAATCCCCCTTGTTGAAATTTTCAATGGTGACAAACCCACCGCTGCCGGTCAATTTGTGGTCCGTTGGGTTATAAATCACCGCCATACCGGTTGACTGCTCCTGATAGTACTCAGTCCCGTCGGCCTCCTTGTGCTCAAATTCGAACGCCATCCCGGCAACATTCTGGTCCTTGTAGTAGACAACGCCGCTGTGGTCGGAATCGTTGATGGTATCGTTCGTGGCTGCGTAGTAGGTGTCGTAGCCTGCACCGCCAGAGAGGATATCGGCCTCGGTGTCCGCCCCTCCCATCAACACGTCATTTCCGCCCCCGCCGGTAAGAGTGTCTTTCCCTTCATTGCCCACCAGCACATCGGCCTGGCTGCCGCCGGTCAGGGTATCATTGCCGTTTCCGCCCAGCATGAAGGCGCGTTGTGTTCCGGCGGTGGCGTTCATGGCCTGGGTGCCTGCTTGGATGTACCAGTCCAGCAGGTTGGGCAACTGGGCGCGGATAAGGGCGCTTTCGTTGGCAGGCAGGGTGTCCAGGTATTTTGTGAAGTACATGGTGTAGCCCTTGGCCCCGGTATCCCCATCCAGGGTATCCGCCACGTTGTACCGGTTGAAATGGATGCCACCTGCGACCGACCCAAACAGGGTCTCGCTGGCGGCAAGCCGGTCACCGTAATACGCCTGCATGGCAAAAGCGGTCAGCGCCTTGGTCAGGTCGTTGTTCGCCATGGTCAGGCCGCCGTCTTGGGCGATCAGTTGCAGATCGGTGGTGAAGCGATCGAGCATGGCGTCCCCGTCGTTCGGTACGGCTGGATCAAGGCCTTCCTGGTGGCGAACGAGGTTTTCGAGGAAGTTGCGTTCCGGGTTATCTTTGTCGTTTGGGTCGTGGTAATATAAATTCTTATCAAAAATCATCCCCAACAAATCCGTGAGCTTTGAGGTCACTTGACGAAATTGATCATTCTGCACGAAGGCGGTAAGCAATGAGGTAGGCTGAAAATTATGGACACGAAAACTCTGATCATTCATAAACCAGAGTGGAGGTGTCATCATGGGAAAAATTCCGCACGGCCGGTACACAAAAGAATTCCGGGAAGAGGCCGCCCGGTTG
>Ga0334722_10001096_pt1 | contig 35368 bp, 36 predicted proteins | sample C3_bottom_MG_FD_207210 | JGI IMG/M metagenome (GOLD analysis project Ga0334722, IMG submission 207210) | Sediment microbial communities from Yellowstone Lake, YNP, Wyoming, USA - C3_bottom | ecosystem: Environmental > Aquatic > Freshwater > Lake > Sediment | place: USA: Wyoming | collected... | reverse complement strand
GTGTATCCGCGGTTAGGGCCCACCATGGAATGGGACACCGCCGCGGGACAGGCGATCGCGGAGCAGGCGGGGGTATCGGTGATCGACAGGGAAACGAAAAGGCCGTTGGTGTATAATAAACCAAATCTGCTGAACCCGTGGTTCACGGTGAACAGGCGAATAGGAGCACCTTAGTGGATTCCCTCAGGGGGACACTTTTATTGTGAGGTAACGCAGTGAAAAAAATATTAGTTACCGGTGCTGCCGGCTTTATCGGTTTTCATTTATCACAGGCACTTTTAAAACACGGCGATGCGGTAACCGGCATCGACAATCTCAATGATTATTATGATGTGGACCTCAAAAACGCGAGGCTCGCGCAACTGGTGGAAAAGCATAGAAATTTCAAATTCGTGAAAGCCGGTATTGAAGACCGGGAAACGACGGAACATCTTTTCAAGGAAGGCGCATTCGACGTTGTGATGAATTTAGCCGCTCAGCCCGGAGTCCGGCACTCCCTGAAGAACCCTTATTCCTACATCGACACGAATATCGTCGGATTCACGAATATCCTCGAAGGCTGCAGGCATACCAACGTTAAACATCTAGTCTTCGCATCGTCAAGCTCGATCTACGGGACCAATCACAAGACGCCGTTTTCAGTCAGCGACAACGTGGATCACCCCGTATCGCTCTACGCCGCATCCAAAAAGGCAAACGAACTGATGGCGCATACCTATGCGCACTTGTACGGACTGCCCTGCACCGGTCTCAGGTTTTTTACGGTGTATGGCCCCTGGGGTCGTCCGGACATGGCCTATTTCTCATTCACGAAGGCTATCATGGAAGGAAAGCCCATCGATGTATTCAATTATGGCGACATGAAGCGTGATTTCACCTATATCGACGATATTGTGGAAGGGATCGTGCGCATAATAGATAAAGTTCCGCAGCCGAACCCCGCGTGGGACAGGACGCATCCTGATCCGGGATCAAGCTACGCGCCGTACAAACTGTATAACATCGGCAACAACAATCCTGTCCAGCTTATGAGATTCATTGAAGTTCTTGAGGCGAACCTCGGCAGAAAAGCCCTGAAAAACATGCTTCCCATGCAGCAGGGCGACGTCCCTATCACTTATGCGGATGTCGATGAGCTCATGAAAGATGTCGGCTTTAAACCGTCCATACCGATCGAAGAAGGCATACGGAAGTTTGTGGAATGGTATCTTGCCTACTACGGGACCGATGTCCCGGCCGGGAAAACGGTTATTCACAACGCGGCATCTATGCCGACGCGTCAGGCATGACTTTTTACACTACTGGACGAATGAGGACAATCGACATGATAAAGCATAAGATGTTTTACATTGTATAAGGAAACGATAGCATGAAAAACATCTATGTTACGCAACCATATATGCCTCCCTTAGAAGAATTTATACCGTATCTTGAAAAAATATGGGAGAGTAAATGGCTTACCAACAGTGGTCCCTTTCACCAGGAACTGGAAAAAAAACTGGCGGATTATCTGGGGATTGAGCATATTGCCTTATTTGCCAACGGCACGCTTGCCCTTGTTACAGCACTTCAATCGTTGCAAATTACCGGAGAGGTCATTACCACTCCATTTTCGTTTGTTGCCACGGCACACTCGCTTCTATGGAACGGTATTAAGCCTGTTTTCGTTGATATCGATCCCGAAACATTCAATCTTGATCCGGAAAAGATCGAAGCGGCAATCACACCGCACACTACCGCGATCCTGCCGGTTCATGTATATGGAAACCCCTGTGATGTGGAAAAGATACAGAAGATTGCCGATACTTACGGTCTGAAGGTCATCTACGATGCCGCACACGCCTTTGGGGTCAGCTATAAAGGAAAAAGCCTTCTGAAGCACGGAGACCTGTCGATATTGAGTTTTCACGCGACAAAAGTGTTCACTACCTTTGAGGGGGGAGCCATAGTTTGTCCTGATGCAAAAACAAAAAAACGTATTGACGACCTGAAGAATTTCGGTTTTGCCGACGAAGTGACCGTGGTCGCTTCAGGGATCAATGGCAAAATGAACGAAGTGCAGGCTGCGTTCGGGCTGTTGCAGCTTAAGCACATCGACAGAACAAGCGACCAAAGGCGTGAAATAGATACACGATATCGTGAACAACTATCGTCTGTCCCTGGAATTACCTGTCCGCCCTTGCCTGCTGCGGCAACGTACAACTACTCCTATTTCCCTATCATGGTCGGGAAAGAGTATTCGCTTTCACGAGATGGACTTTATGAAAAACTGCGTCAACAGGGGATTTATACAAGGCGGTATTTCTATCCTCTGATCAGTGATTTTCCGATGTATCGTGATTTGCCGTCGGCTACGCGTTCTCATTTGCCGGTGGCGAGCAAGACTGCTGATCAAGTTATTTGTCTGCCTATATATCCGACCCTTGAAGCATCCGATCAGGAAAACATAATATCGTTTATTGCCGGGGGATGATATGGCTTGGTTGACAGAAGAGCAGATGAAAAAAATGGGCTTTGCCTGTTTTGGAAACAATATGATGCTTTCCGAGAAGGCATCATATTATAACTGCAAAAACATTCGCCTTGGTGACAACGTACGAGTGGATGATTTTTGTATCTTAGCCGCGGGAGAGGGTGGTATCGAGTTTGGTTGTCATGTTCATGTTGGTGCGTATTGCTCAATAATCGGCCGTGGTAAAATAAAACTTGAAGATTTTTCCGGACTTTCTTCTCGCGTCTCTGTGTATTCAAGCTCTGATGACTATAGCGGGGCGGCATTGACTAACCCAACAGTGCCATTGGAGTTTACCAACGTACAGCATGCCGATGTCACGATTGGTCGTCATGTGATTATCGGAGCCGGCTCAATCGTTTTGCCCGGTGTAACATTAGAAGAAGGGGCAGCTGTTGGTGCGCTGAGTCTGGTCAAAAAGGACTGTGAAGCCTTCGGAATTTATATGGGGGTTCCAGCAAAGCGGATTGGTGCGCGTAAGCGCGATCTGCTTGAGTTGGAAAAGAAGGTCACTAATTCCACAGGGGGCGCATAAAACATGAATGTGTCCCCTGAAGACGCTGTTGTGGATTGTGGCGCCTTATGAGCCTTAAACGCAACATCCTCGCCAACTACGTTAGTCAGATCTACGTTACAATCAGCGGTATCGTCATGGTGCCCTTGTACCTCAAGTATATGGGCGCGGAGGCGTATGGGTTGGTTGGTTTCTTTGCCATGTTGCAAGCGTGGTTCAGTTTGCTGGACATGGGGTTAACCCCAACCATGGCGCGAGAAACCGCGCGCTTTCGTGGCGGGGCAACAGACGCACTCAGCTACCGTCGCCTGGTGCGCGCACTGGAGGGCATATTCCTTGTTGCGGCACTGGCGGGTGGCGTCGTTCTGTTTTCCGCCTCCGGTTACATTGCCAACGACTGGCTGCATGCGTCACAGCTGCCTATTCCCGAGGTGCAAACAGCTATCCGGCTTATGGCGGTAATTATTGCCATGCGCTGGATGTGCGGGCTGTACCGCGGGACGATCAGCGGCTCGGAGCGGCTGGTGTGGCTGGGGGGATACAACTCACTGATTGCCACGGTGCGCTTTATCGGCGTGCTGCTGGTGTTGATATTCATTGGGACGACGCCGACTATTTTTTTCAGCTACCAGCTCGGTGTTGCTGTGTTGGAACTGGCAGGTTTGCTTTTTCGTGCCTATCGCCTATTGCCAACCATCCCCCATGACAACCGGTTGTCTTGGTCCTGGACGCCGTTGAAGCCGGTGCTCAAGTTTTCCCTCACCATAGCCTTTACTTCATCCGTATGGGTGCTGGTGACGCAGACCGACAAGTTGGTGCTCTCCAGGCTCTTGCCATTGGCCGAATACGGATACTTCACCCTTGCGGTGCTGGTAGCCAGTGGCGTGCTTGTGATAAGCGGCCCCGTCAGCGGAGCGCTCATGCCGCGCATGGCGAAACTGGAAGCGGAAAGAGACCACGATGGCCTAATTCGTGTTTACCGTCAGGCCACACAACTGGTTGCAGTGATAGCGGGTGCAGCCTCCGTAACCGCGGCGTTTTGCGCCGAGCCTCTGCTGTGGGCGTGGACAGGTGATAAAGCCCTAGCTCATCAAGCTGCTCCTATCTTGGTTCTGTACGCCATAGGCAACGGTATCTTGGCGGTCTCGGCTTTTCCTTATTATCTACAGTACGCTAAAGGGAACTTGCGCTTGCACTTAATCGGTAATGCCGTGTTTGTAGTGTTACTGATACCCTCCATCATTTGGGCTGCTAGCCATTACGGCGGCCTGGGCGCGGGTTATGTCTGGCTAATAATGAATCTGATTTCTTTCGTTGCGTGGCTACCATTTGTTCACCGTAAATTCGAACCAGGTCTAAACTTGAGATGGTATTTTGAAGATGTTTTGATAATCTTTTTGCCTGCTGCTATAGCTGGTTTTTGTTTAACTGAAATTTTACCGCATAGTGATAATCGCTGGGGTCAATTGGGCGAAGTTGTCATCACTGGCGTATTAATAATGCTCACTGGTTTAATGAGTTCTTCATCTGCCCGCGAACAACTTAAGCGTCGGTGGAATGTGATGGCAAGAAGCAATTTATAACTGCAATGTAGATATTATTTCAGCAACGGCACCTTTTTTCTTAAGTTCATTAGAGGTGATAATGTTTAATGATCGTCCTAAAATCACAGTTTGCATTGTTACCTACAACCATGAACAATATATTCATGATTGCCTATCCAGTGTTTTGGGGCAGCAGGTTGATGCTGATTTGGAAATTTTTATTGGAGATGACTTTTCAACGGATGGAACTCGTGCAATTATCAGTGAGTATGTAGCGCAATATCCTGGCCTGGTTTCCCCGGTTTTTCATGAGAAAAACATAGGCGCGTCTCTGAACTATCTAAGCCTTATTGGCAAAGCCACAGGTGATTACATAGCGCATTTGGATGGAGATGATTTCTGGTTGCCTGGTAAATTAGCCATGCAACTGGATTTTCTAAAACGATGGGATAGGTGTAGTGCGGTCTGGTCGAATGCCATAGTCATAACCGGATCAGGTCAGTTGGCTGGGCAGTTCAATGAAACTATATCCGAACATTTTGATATAAATTATTTGATTGAGAGAGGTAATTTTCTTAATCATAGTTCTATGATGTACAGGTCGGCTTACAGGGGAGAGATACTCAAGATAAAAGGCGATTTTATCGACTTTTATCTTTGTATGCTTCTAGCAGAGCGTGGATCATTAGGATATATCAACCGGCCCCTTGTCATTTATCGGCATGGGAGCACGTCTTCAGTAATTAAGAATAATTTAAGTTTTATTCGTTCACTTTACTGGCAGGCAATATTGCGTGCCCGATTTATGGGTGCTGGTACTACTTCTATAGCCCGATGTATTGCGGAATTTTATGGAAGCATTCTTAGTTCGACTGTTAAGCAGGGTAAGTTCCGTGAGCTTTGGTTTTGGTCGATCAAAATTTATGCCGATAGCAAAAGTATTTTGGCGGGATCCTTTATTAGCGCTGTTGCAATATTTCCATTTAGAGTATTTCTATCAAAATTACGCAAATTGACGCGCCGCCTGATGCTTTGTGGTACAAAGACTTTGTTTCCTCGATAGTGGAGAGAATTCGATGGATGAAGCTTTAGTAATCCTAACCTGGACAAGCCGGATCAAAAATTGGAACCAAAGACGTCTCTCGCAAAGCCGCAAAAGACGCATCTGTTAAAGAACGTTTAAAGATAATCACCAAAATAAGGGAATTGCCGTCATGGAAATAGTGCATCTTTTAACGCTATCAGCTTTGTTTTTGCTTTTTCTATTCAACTATTTGCGCTACGGCGATATTCTTTATCCACCTGTTTTGCAGGGCGGAATGTGGATAGTGATAACGACTTTGTTTATTTTGAATGAAGATATGTTTTTGACTATCTCTATACTGACATATGTTGTTATCGTAATTGGAGTAACCACGTTTACTATAGGTTCTTACGTTTCTACTTGGAATTATAAATTCCGAATAAAGAGCCTAGATATAAGCCAGACAAAAATTAACAATAGAATTGTTCGATTTCTCTTTTATGTTTCAATTGGCGGTCTCCCATTTTTTTGCCACAAGGCATACACTCTCGGTACGACTGGACCGTATAATAATTTTTTTATTAATCTTCGAGCTGCCTTAACAGGTGAAGATCGCGGAGATGGCTATGGGATATTAGCATATCTAGTTACGGCCAGTTTTTTATCGGCGTGGTTAGAGTTATTCATTTACTTTAAAACGCACAACAAATTCAGAATGCTCGCATCTTATTTAGTAGCCATATTATATGCTTTGCTTTCTACAGGTCGTACTTTTCCCATGCTACTTTTTGTGACGACATTTGGCATATTGCTTGTTACTCGAAGGCTTTCGTTTGTAAAAACTTTTTTTTATTTCGGGTCACTAGGATTGATGATATTTATAGGAGTTGGAGTTCTGCTCAATAAAGGTGCAAGTATAAGTGATGATCCCCTGGATATTTTTATTAAGATGTATGATACCTTTAAAATCTATTTATTAGGTGCTTTGCCAGCTTTTGATAATTTGCTTCAACAAAATCTTAATGCTGAATTTGGTTTGAATACGTTTAAAACATTTTTTACATTTATACGCAAATTTGATAAAAATATATCCGTCTTGCCTTTAACGCAAAACATTGTATTCGTTCCAATGCCTACTAACGTTTATACTGTCTATCAACCATATTACCGGGATTTTCTTTTGTTCGGTGTTATTGGCATACAATTTTTTCTAGGTATTTGGCATGGTTTTTTATATAAAAAGGCTACTATGGGGAAAGCATATTATGTTTTTCTCTATGCGCTTTTTTTGTATCCCTTATTCATGCAGTTTTTTGAAGATCAATACATGAGTTTGCTATCAATGTGGGTACAATATCTTTCAATAATATTTATTATTTTCCATTCTTTCAATCTCTCTTACGCTGCGGTTAAATCTCATGCTCTCAGTTGATATAATTATAGTTAACTGGAACTCTGGGAGACAGCTTTTTAACTGTTTAAAAGCTATTGGCGAGGTTGATCTTTCGGATATCGAGCTCAAGAGTGTAGTAGTTGTAGATAATGCATCAAGAGATGACTCACATCGGGGGTTGGAGAACTTAAATTTACCACTTCAAATAGTAACCAATTTGACCAATAGGGGCTTTGCTGCTGCCTGCAACCAAGGAGCCTTGAATAGCAAAGCAGATTATCTCTTATTTCTCAATCCCGATATGGCTCTTTTAAAAGATTCATTACAGGAAGTTTTTAAATTCCTTACTCAACCTAATAATTTATCGATTGGAATCCTTGGAATTCAGCTTTTAAATGATCTCGGCAAAATCTGTCGTACCAGCGCTCGCTTTCCGACTCCAGCAAGATTTATTGTTAAAATGATAGCTCTTGACAGAATATTCCCCAGTATATTCCAGAGCCATTTTATGACAGAATGGAACCACAAAGACAACCGTGATGTTGACCAAGTGATGGGTGCCTTTTTTCTCGTCCGACGTTCACTGTTTGAAGAATTAGGTGGTTTCGATGAAAGATTCTTTGTTTATTTTGAAGAAGTAGACTTCTCGCTGCGTGCTCGAAAAGCAGGTTGGAAAAGTTATTATCTTGCTGAAGCTCAAGCGTATCATAAGGGAGGGGGGACATCGGAACAAGTTAAAGCTGCCCGTCTGTTTTATTCTTTGCGCAGCCGCATTCTTTACGGCTTTAAACATTTCGGATGGATATCCGCAATCTGCCTCATGCTTGCAACTTTGTTCATTGAACCTGTGTCGAGGATAGTGAATGCCTTGACAAAACGATCCGGCAAAGAAATGATCGAGACGATAAGAGGCTATCTTATGCTTTGGCGTGATTCTCCTAATTGGTTCCGAAGGGTCATCACAAAAGCATGAAGATTCTTTTCCTTACTAAATATGGTAAGCTCGGCGCAAGCAGCCGCTATCGGACATATCAATACTTGCCGTTTCTGGAAAAAGAAGGGATACATTGCGATACGTCATCGCTTTTTACCGATGAGTATCTTGCCGCACGGTATCGAAAAGGAACGCCGCCGATCATACCCGTATTAAAAGGATTCCTCAAGCGATTACGATTAGCTTTCCAGTTAAAGAAATATGACCTCGTGGTCATTGAAAAAGAGCTTTTGCCGTATATGCCGCTTTATCTTGAGCAATGGCTCTTGAACAAAGCGCGCGCTTACACGCTGGATTTTGACGATGCGCTCTTTCATATTTACGATCAACATCGCAGAGATATTGTACGCAGGATGCTGGGAGGCAAATACGCTCAATTACTATCCGGTGCGTCATTGATAACCGCGGGGAATTCTTATATCGCCGGCTACGCCGGGCAATATGCAAAACAGGTGGAGATTCTTCCTACGGTTATCGATATTACCAAGTACCCGATTACTTCGGAGTCAAAGGGCATCTTTACTATCGGCTGGATCGGCACACCCAATACCCAGAAGTATCTGCAACTCATAGCCGCGCCGCTTCGGCGGTTCTTTGAACAGCGCAAAGGACGTTTCCTGGCTATCGGCGCTAGCACAAGTCTCAGACTGGACGGCGTGCCTCTGGAAATCGCTCCCTGGAGCGAAGATAATGAAACAAGGTTGCTTCAGAGTATATACGTTGGAATCATGCCCTTGCCGGACCTGCCACTGGAGCGGGGCAAGTCTGGCCTCAAGCTTCTCCAGTACATGGCGTGCAGCAGACCGGTTATTGCGTCTCCGGTTGGACTAAATGTTGACCTTGTTTCCAACGAAGTCGGCTACCTGGCTGACTCTGATGATGCGTGGCTTTCCTCTTTGCAGACAATTGCCGATGATCCTGCTTTGCGCAGCAAAATGGGTGAGAAGGGAAGGCGTCTGGTGGAAGATAAATACAGCCTGTCGCAATGGGCGCCCCGATACACTGGTATGCTTCGCGAAGCCGCCAACTTGAAACAGAGCAGCAAACGAATAGAGGACCGTGAATGAATCCAACCAGCTTATTCCGGCGCATCTTTCCTACCGCGCACAGACTGCTCGTTGAACGTGCGTTGCGTTCGCTGACACTGCCTGACTTTAACAGCGTGCTTATCGTGGGCGCAGGCCATGACCCCTATCGCTTTCTGTTCCCCAATGCGAAGCAATATATACGGCTTGATATCCAGCCGATCCCCGGTATTACCGACGTGGTAGGGGATGCTTTGGCACTGCCTTTTGAAGCCGGGCATTTCGATTGCATTTTTGCTTCGGAAGTACTGGAACACCTATCTGATCCTTTTCTCTTCGCGCGAGAAGTGACCCGTGTCTTGAAACCGGGCGGAAGCGTCATCCTTACCGTTCCTTTCCTATTTCATAAACATGACGATCCACATGATTTCTGGCGACCGACTGATCAAGGGCTGACAGAGTTGTTTAAGCATTTTTCGAAAGTCGCTGTCGAGCCGTTGGGGAACACTCTTCATGTTATTTCCGATCTCGTGACAACAGCTTTTTATCCTTACCCGGTCTTTTTCCCGTTAAGGATCATGAATTATTTTCTTGCTCCTATTTCAAAAAATGCCGGAACATCCAGGGCTCCGAGCGGCTATCTTGTTATCGCAGTAAAGTAGAGAGAACAATTTCGGACAAGCACCGTACAGAATACTATGCCTAAATTATTATTCCTGGTAACCGAAGACTGGTATTTTTACTCGCACCGTTTGCCCCTTGCGCGGGAAGCGCAGCGGAACGGCTATTCTGTCGTTGTCGCAACGCGTGTGCAGGAGCACGGCCAGCGAATTCTTGCAGAGGGCTTCAAACTTATCCCCATCGGAATGCAGCGCCGGAGTAAAAACCCTTTCAGAGAATTATCAGCCCTTATTGAACTGATCAGAGTATATAAATCCGAACGCCCGGATATTGTGCATAATATTGCTATCAAGCCAGTGATATACGGCTCACTTGCCGCGCTCTTTGCGCGTGTGCCGAGAGTGATCAATGCTATCGCAGGCATGGGCTATGTATTCACCTCGAAAAGCATCAGGGCAAAATCATTACGACCATTTATTAAACTTGCGCTTAAATTTCTCTTAAACCGGTCAACGACCCGAACTATCTTTCAAAACCCCGATGATCAGAACATGCTGGTCCAAGAGGGCATCGTCCGGCGTGAACGTACCATGCTGATACGGGGTTCAGGTGTTGACCCGCAAACGTATTTACCGACACCCGAACCGACCGGCCTCGTCACGATCGTTCTTGCCTCGCGCATGGTGTGGGACAAAGGAATAAAAGAATTTGTCGAGGCGGCGCGAATGCTGAAAGCGGACCGGATCAACGCGCGTTTTGTGCTGGTCGGCGACACCGATCACGGCAATTTCGCGGCAGTTCCCACGGCTCAGCTCGAAATATGGAATAAAAGCGGTATTGTTGAATGGTGGGGCAAGCGCGATGATATGCCGCGGATCTTTGCCGCTTCTCATATTGTCTGTCTTCCGTCGGCCTATGGAGAAGGCATTCCCAAGGTGCTGATCGAAGCGGCCTCGTGTGGACGGCCCATTGTCACCACTGACGCGCCGGGTTGCCGTGAAATCGTGCGAAACAACGAAAACGGCCTCCTGGTGCCGGTTCGCGATCATGTCGCCCTGGCCCGGGCGTTGCGAATGTTGATCGATGATTCTTCGTTGCGCACACAGATGGGTGCGCGCGGCAGGGAACTGGTGCTGAAAGAATTTACCATTGAAAAAGTCGTTGGAGAAACCGTATCTCTGTATAAGAGCCTGTTTCCTTGAGACGCTCGGCTCGCTCATTAAAGCGCGTTCCGCCCATAACCCATGACCCCTAACCTTTATCCCAAACGCTTTTTCGATTATCTATCGGCCTTGTTCCTGCTCATAGTGCTCGCTGTTCCGATGGTTCTGATCGCCGTGGTGGTACTGTTGACATCCCGCGGACCGGTTCTCTATTGGTCTGACCGGGTAGGCAAAAACAACACAATTTTTAAAATGCCGAAGTTCCGGACCATGAGGGTCGATACGCCCGCTGTTGCAACTCATCTCATGACCAATCCTGACCAGTATCTTACGCCGATCGGTCATTTTTTAAGGAAATGGAGCCTCGACGAACTGCCCCAGCTCCTCCGTATTTTAAAAGGGGACATGAGTTTCGTGGGGCCGCGGCCGGCGTTATTCAACCAGGATGATCTGGTTTCACTCCGAACGCGGAAAGGCATCCATGCGCTTGTTCCCGGATTGACAGGCTGGGCGCAGATCAACGGGCGGGACGAACTTCCGATCCCGGTCAAGGTCGGGTTCGATGAGTATTATCTCAAACACCGGTCTTTTGCGCTGGATATGCGAATTATTTTTCTAACGTTTCTGAAAGTTGTAAAAAGTGAAGGTGTGAGGCATTAGTAAGGCAGCTCATGGCTGATAGCGTTCACCTGATTCCGACCAGAAAACCTATTGCAAATGGAGCGCAATCTGTTATAATTTTACTATCATGAACTTGGTTCGGCGCGGCTGATAATTATATGGAAAAAATTGTTTTGGAAATACCGGAAGAAATATTGATCTCCCTCAAGGAAACCCCCTCAGAGCTCTCGAGAGATATTCGGATGCTTGCGGCCGTGAAGCTGTATGAAATGGGCAGGCTTTCATCAGGTCGGGCGGCCCAGCTCGCGGACCTTCCGAGAGTGAGTTTTCTCCAATCGCTTTCTCGCTACGGTGTCCCCATCATTGGATTGTCTCCTGAGGAACTAAAGCGGGATCTCGATAATGCCTAGCGTCGTAATCGTTAATACCTCTCCGCTGTTCTATTTGCATAGAATCGACTGCCTGTCCGTTCACTGTGCAAATTCCTCTTGCAACTTGTAACGTAATGGGTTACAATCGTAAACAATGATAAAGAGTTTTCGCCACAATGGATTGAAAAGCTTTTATTCTACGGGGAATAAGGCCGGGGTCCAGGCGAAACATTCTGAACGTCTGCGTTTTATACTCGCCAGGCTTGATGCTGCAAATGAACCGAGAGATATGGCCCTTCCGGGACTCAGATTACATAAGCTTAAAGGCCGCTTGAAGAACTTTTGGGCTGTTGATGTAAGCGGTAACTGGCGTATTACCTTTAAATTTGAGAATCAGGATGTTGTCGACGTTGACTACCTGGATTATCATTAAATCAGGAGGAAGAGAAGCATGATGCATAATCCACCGCACCCCGGAGAAGTTATTAGAGAGCTTTGCATTAAACCGTTGGGCTTGTCTGTCACGGACGCGGCCAAGGCGCTCGGTGTAAGCCGAAAGACCCTTTCAGAGCTTTTAAATGGTCATACCGGGATAAGTCCGGAAATGGCTGTAAGACTTTCCCTCGCTTTCAAGACGACCCCCGAGAGCTGGCTTACGCAACAGATGCAGTATGACCTCTGGAAGTTAAATCAGAGCCGAAAAAAAATATCGGTCGAACACCTCATGGTCGCTTAAGTCTGTCTGAGATTACACGGAAGCTATATTGGAAATACGGGAAGAAACATTAATCTCCCTCCATCTTATCTTGCCCATTGTTCGACTCTGTTCAGAAGTTCCTCAGTCGAGATGAGCCTGCCGGCGTCGGCGTCACGAAGCCCCTCCAATACCTGTGCAACGAAATTAATCTCCCGCATGATGTCTTCTACGGTGCTGCCGTCCGGCATGCGTTTGATGGTTTCTATCGTTGATTCCTTCAACAGGTCCATATCAACCTCCTTGTCGGTAGAATATAATAGTAAGATAATTTTTCCGGGGTTGCAAGGATAAACTCCGTCGGGATAACGCGGAACGGCATCCATCAAGGGTATTTACTTCGTTTCCCATATGCAGTATAGTTCAACGGAGAAAATGCCTTAGGCCGCGAATGGACCGGAATTGTAAAAAACGCGCGAATGGTGCAGAAATGACCGGTTGCCGTATTTTGGCATAGTTCCGACCAGACGACTCATGGCAGCGCTGGAGAGGGCGAATGATGATTCAAGGCATACGTTTCAAACAGCTGATAGTAATGCTGAGCGATGCAATGCTCATTACTCTGTCCCTGTATCTTTCCTACGCGCTCCGATACAGTTCAATTAGCCTGGACGGCCACATGAGCTCTTTTCTGACGAGCCTGCCCCTTGTTCTTGCGGTCCGCCTTGCCCTGTTCTATGCCTACGGACTCTACCGCGGCATGTGGCGTTTCGTGGGTATTCGCGATCTGCTTACCATCGTCAAAGCGACGACCGTCGGCTCCGGCGTTATCATCGCCCTTCTCTACCTTGCCGGGAGCCATGGAGAACATCCCCGGTCCATCTTTGTCATCAGCTGGTTCATCGTTGTCGTTTTTATCGGCGGCAGCCGGTTCGCTTACCGCCTGTACCAGGAAGGGGGCGGACTTGTCCATGACCAGGTCAGCGAAAAGGGGAAAAACATCCTCATCGTGGGCGCCGGCAGGGCAGGGGAAATGATCCTCCGCGAGATCCTCGGCAACTACCGTTTGAGTTACACTCCCGTGGGCTTTGTCGATGACGACCGTGCGAAGCGGAACAGGACCATCCATGGCTACCGCGTACTCGGGCATACCCGAGATATCCCCCGCATCGTGAAGCAGTATGCTATTGCGAAGATCTTCATCGCTATCCCCTCTGCGCCTGCCAGGGCAAAACGCAGGATCCTGATGACCAGCAGGCGCACGGGCGTGACCATAAAAACGCTGCCGGGAGCAGGGGAACTCCTGAACGGGACGGTCATGGTGAGCGCTCTCAGGGACTTTCAGATCGAGGACCTGCTCGGGAGGGCGTCGGTAACGCTCGACACGGCATCCATCGCGGAATATCTCCGCAACAAGACCGTGATGATCACCGGCGCCGGAGGCTCCATCGGCTCTGAACTCTGCCGTCAGGCAGCGCAATTCTCTCCGAAGCGGCTGGTGCTCTTCGAACGTTCGGAGTTTAACCTCTACCAGATACACATGAACCTTATGGAGTTGTTTCCCGGCGTTGAGATCCTCGCAGTGATTGGCGACGTTATGAACCGGAAAAACGTGGAACGGGCACTGTCCCGATACATGCCGGACGTGATCTTCCATACTGCGGCATACAAGCACGTGCCCCTCATGGAAATGAACCCGGCGGAAGCCCTGAAGAACAACGTGTTGGGAACCTGGGTGGTCGCGGAGCTTGCGAAAAAATTCGGCGTAGGGAAGTTCGTTATGGTGTCCACGGACAAGGCGGTCCGTTCCACCAACATCATGGGCGTCAGCAAACGCATTGCTGAGCTGATTTGTGAAGGATTGAGCGAAGGCAGTGGAACACAGTTCGTCACGGTCCGGTTCGGCAACGTATTAAACAGCGTGGGCAGCGTCATTCCGCTTTTTAAACGCCAGATAGCGAAGGGCGGACCGCTGACGGTGACGCACCCTGAGATATACCGGTATTTCATGACCATTCCCGAGTCAGTTCAGCTCATTATGCAGGCAGGCGCCATGGGCAAGGGTGGAGAAATTTTCATCCTCGATATGGGTGAGCCCGTGAAGATCGTCGAGCTCGCGCGCGATATGATAACACTCTCCGGCCTCGACCCTGATGAGGACATTCGGATCATCTTCACCGGACTTCGACCGGGGGAAAAGCTGTACGAAGAGCTTCTGACGGACGGCGAAGAGATACAAGCCACACTTCACGAGAAGATCAAAGTGGCGGTAGGGGATGTAGTGGACGGGCCGGCGCTGCTGGCCAGGTTGAATGAGCTGTTTCTCCAACTGGACCGGAAGGGGTTTACTCAGGAGATTGTCGTTAAAATCAAGCAGATCGTGCCTGAATTCCAGCCGGAAAACGGAGGTTCTCAATCATCATTTCAAGCACTTCGCACCGCCAGCTTTTAAGTTTTCCGCATTCTCCCGTTGGCGGAGCCCAAGCCTAAGTCAGTCACGGTCATCGTTGACGAGAAAAGAGACACGGTCCTCTCCCTCGCACGAAGCATTGCTACTATCTGTTTGATTTTGCGGTGCTCATTTGGTATAATCGTCTCGTTTTAATCACATACCATATCGTCTGCTTCCTTCCGCATTGAAATTCTGATTACCAGAGGGTAGGTTTGTTCATGAAAAAGCTTCTTTTTTTTATCTGCATGATCGTGATCCTATCCGCTCACCCTGCTCCTGCGCAGCAGGCACAGCAGCACAGGTCATCTTCACCGATAGACATGGCCAACAGCATCGTCCAGGAAATGCGGAAAGACGATCCCCAGGCTGCCCAGGCAGTGACCAATGCGATCCAGAACGGTGACATGGCCGAAGCTAAACGGCTTTATGAGAACTATAAAGCCTCAAAAAGATCGGCTGGCCCGGACAGCTCTCCCTTAACCACATCGCCATCCACATCACCAGCGCAACCGCAAGGCCCGTCCTTGTTCGAACGCGCGCTGTCCGGTGACCATACAGAGCTGACAACCGCCAAACTTGAACAATTCGGCTATGACCTCTTTTCCAAGGCCGGTCCCTATCAGGCTCCCGGTATGATGCCTGTCGGTCCGGACTATGTCATTGGCCCGGGAGATGAATTCACGCTGACGCTCTGGGGCACGACCGAGGGCATATACACTGTCCAGGTATCGAAAGAAGGGGAGATCACCCTGCCGAAGGTCGGGGTCGTTGCTGTTGCCGGGATCAGGTTCGGGGAGCTGGAAAAAACCACCCGGAAACATCTTTCACGGTATTACAGCAACTTCAATCTGAGCATTGCCATGGGCAGGCTCAGGACCATGACGGTGTATGTTGTCGGGGAGGTTTCCGACCCGGGCAGCTATCAACTGCCGTCGCTCAGTACGGCATTCACGGCACTGTTCGCGGCCGGCGGCCCTACCAAGAAAGGCACCTTGCGTACGATCCAGGTGCTCCGCTCTGGCAAGGTGATCAAGACCATCGATCTGTATGACTTCCTGCTCAAAGGCGACCGCAGTCAGGACATCCGTCTCCAGCATGAGGACACCCTGTTCGTTCCGCTGATCGGCCCTGTCGCGGGAATATCCGGAACGGTCTACCGGCAGGCGATCTATGAGATGAAGGGCGAAGAATCAATGGCCGGATTGATCCAGAGGGCCGGGGGCATCATGCCTTTTGCGCTCGGCAGCAGGATACAGCTCAATCGTTTTGTGGATAACCAAAAGCAGCTGATGTACGACATCAAGGTTCCCCTGACCAAAGAAACTTCACTGCTGCAGACGCCTGCTTTACAGGAAAAGGTCCATAACATGGACATCGTGAAAATATTCCCGCTCTACAGCGATGTATGGGAAACCGTTAATCTTGCCGGCCATGTGCGGTATGCAGGAGAGTTCGAATGGCGGCAGGACCTCAGGGTCAGGGAACTCATACAGCAGGGACAACTCCTGCCTACCTCGGACATGAGGCGGGCGGAAGTGATCAGGCTCAGCAATGATTATGCGAACCGCGAGGTCATTCCGGTCAATCTGGAAAAACTGCTCGCCGGGGACGAAGCTGAGAACATCGCGCTCAAGCCGAAAGATATGGTCCGGGTCTATACCACCTATCGACCGATTGAAAAGGTCACGATCAATGGAGAAGTCGTAAGGCCGGGCACCTTCGAGATAGTAAACGGCGAGAAACTGAGCGACCTGTTGAAGAGGATCGGCGGATTTACTCAGGAAGCCTATTCGTACGGAGTGGTCTTCAAGCGCCGGGACGTCATGAACGCCGAGGCCAGGAATCTTCAGACCTTCATAGCCAAGATGCAGCAACAGGTCATCCAGACCGCGGCAGGAGGTGCGGCAACCGCCGTCAGTACTGAGGAATCAGGCTTCGCCAAGGCAGAGTTTGCCATGAATCAAAGTCTGCTCTCCAACCTCAAGGTGGTCCAGGAGCAATTCGAGGGAAGGGTGGCAATCAATATCACCGAAGATATCAGCGCCTGGGCAGGCACCAAGAACGACCTGCTCCTTCAGGATGGCGATATCCTTTATGTCCCGAAACGCCCCCAGGAGGTGATGGTGATGGGAGAAGTCCACTCTCCGGGAGCGCTCATCCATCAAGAGGGCACGACCGTACTGGACTATGTAAACCAGACCGGCGGGTATACTGATTACGCGAATGAAAGCCAGGTCTACGTGCTCAGGGCGAACGGGTTCGCATTCAGTTCAAAGACCCCCTCCATAGGGAATGTGGAAAAGGTCACTCTCAACGCAGGGGACACGGTTTTCGTACCGCAGAAGATAGAGCGCTATGCCGCGATGAGGATCGCCAGGGACATCATCGATATTCTTTTCAAAACAGCCGTCGTGCTTGCAACGATTACCATAATTTTTTAGCAAGAAGTGAGGCTCATGAGATGCAGGACCCTATCAAAAGACACCAGGAAGAGGAAGATATCGATCTTCTTGAGTACTGGCGAGTGATCCGGGGCAGAAAAAAGATGATCATCGCTCTCTTCACCGTTTCCGTTGTGGTGACGATGATCATCAGCCTGCTTTTGCCGAAATACTATAAATCAGAAACTGTTATCCTGCCTATCGGCTCGGAAGGCGGCGGGCTTGGCGCAGCCTTGTCGGCGATACCCATGGTTGGGGCGCTTACCGGCGCCGTCGGCCTCCAGACGCCGGCAGACAAGATCATGGTGATCTTAAAGAGCAGAACACTCGCGGAAAAGGTCATCCGGAAGTTCGATCTTTTTCGGTTATTCAATGAACGTGACTGGGACGATGAGAAGAAGCAGTGGAAGGACCCCGCGGACCCGCCTCTCATGCAGGATGCGGTTAAGAAACTTGCGGAAAATGTAGTGAACTTCAGAAAAAGCAAAGATGGATCTATAACCATTGAAGTAGAATGGAAAGACACGAACTTGTCGGCTGATATCGCAAATTATTACGTTACGGCTCTTGCGGCATTTATGAACGATATGTCCATCAATGTTACGGTCCAGGTGATTGACCGCGCGATCCCTTCTGAAAGAAAATCTAAGCCGAAAATCGGTCTGAACATGGCGCTAGCAGGGGTCCTGAGTGGATTTATCGGGATATTCCTTGCCTTTTTCCTGGACTATCTGGATAAGCAGAAACACGTGCTTTGACCTGCTTGATCAGTTCATCCCGCTCGAGCACACCCCGCCGGTCAATTCTCATATATCTAAAAACTCATTGATTTTACAGCGCTCCTTTGCTATAGTACGCACGATAACGTATTAAACAGCTGGCATAAATAGCGCACTACCTTTGGGGGTGAAGATATGGTTTACCGGATAGCGGTAAGGACGGTCCTCTTATTTTTCTGCATGAGTTGGTTCCTCGGAACGAACAGCATTTCCCTGGCCCAGACCTATGATAAAGATGCCGATCTGTACAGCAGGGAAGTGCGCGAAGAAGAGGCGATAAAGGTCATTAACCGTCCGCCGAATATCCAGGGCCTTACCGGCCTTATCATGACGAACTCCGCCTTCACCCTTCCCGCAGGCTCAATCGCAATCGGTGTGTCAGCCTTGATCGAAGACAGCAAGGTGCCGGAGTATCGCATTATCCAGACGCCACTGACGATCACCGTCGGGTTAACGGACACGATCGAGGCAGGCATTAAAGCGAAGTATGTCTCCTATGACATCACCTCACCGAAAACGACTGAAAGCGGGCTCGGAGATACTGAAGTAGCTCTTAAATGGAGATGGAAAACGCATAGTGCAACGTCTCCGGAACTGGCAATCGGCGTGGCAGGGATCATTCCCACGGCAGACGAAACAAAAGGCCTGAACGAAGTAACGGACTGGGGCGCAAAGTTCATGGTCATGGCGACGTCGGAGACAAAAATTTTCAACAACTCCTTCCTGGGTATCTACCTGGAAGCGCAGGCGGTGTTCATTGATGGCTTCTCGGCAGGCTATGCTACAAGCACGCAGGACCGCTATGGCGTCCTCAACGCCGGCCTCCTGCTGCCGATCAGCCCAAATAACCATTTACAGGCGATGCTGGAACTGAACAAGACCCTTAAAGCGCGCGGGGCGTCCCCGGACGCGAGCAACCAAACAGGCATCACACCGGCGCTCCGCTATGTGACGGAGAGTCTGAGTATAACAGCCGGCGCGCAGTTCCTGCGCAAGGACACCATCGGGTATGATGATACCATCCGGTGGATCGGCACCATCAGTTATCAGTTCTAGCGCTGCGTTCTTGCATGATTCCAAACAAAAAGGACTTTTGCCTTCGATGCCCTTTATTTTTAACAAACTCTCTATTCCCGAGGTACAGCTCATCGAACCGAGGGTCTTTCAGGACGGCAGAGGTTTCTTTCTCGAGACCTACAAACACTCTGATTTCAAGCAGGCAGGCATACCGGAACACTTTACGCAGGACAACTACTCCCGCTCCGAAAAAAGGGTCCTGCGAGGGCTCCATTATCAGAAAGATCCCCACGCCCAGGGCAAGCTGGTCCGCTGCGTGAAAGGGAGTATCTTCGATGTGGCGGTGGACATCCGAAAGGGTTCTCCCACCTACGGTAAATGGGTCAGTGCCGAGCTCACGGAAGAAAATAATCATCTGCTTTTTGTGCCTGCCGGATTTGCGCACGGGTTCCAGGTTCTCAGCGATTTTGCCGAGGTGCTCTATAAGTGTACGACCGAGTATTATCCCGTCGCTGACCGCGGCATCCTATGGAACGATCCCGATATCGCGATCCATTGGCCGCTGGCCGCTCCGCTCCTTTCTTCAAAAGATACTGTCCATCCCTTGCTCAAGGATGCAGACAATAATTTTACCGTCTAACCGTCTACCGCTATGAGATATCTTATCACCGGAAAAAACGGGCAGCTTGCTCGGGCCTTTCAGCAGGAGTTCGATCGACGAACAATGGATTTCCTTGCGCCGGATGAGTCTGCTTTTGATATTACCGATCGCGCCGCGGTATTGGAAGCCGTCGGGTCCTATAAACCGGACGTGATCATCAATTGCGCCGCCTACAACCTCGTTGATAAGGCTGAGCAGGACCGCGAAAAAGTATTCTCCGTCAACGCCGAAGGCCCTGGGATCCTGGCTGCCGCGGCCGGGAAAAACAATGCGGTTCTGGTGCACTTCGGATCCGACTACGTTTTCGACGGCGCCAAGGAAAACGGCCTGTATACGGAACAGGACCCGGTCCACCCCCTGAACGTGTACGGCGAGAGCAAACGGGAAGGGGAGCGGCTTGTTCAGGAGGGAACGGACAAGCATCTCGTCTTCAGATTGAGCTGGGTCTTTGGAGAGGGGAAGCAGAACTTCATCCATAAACTTTCGGAATGGTCGCAGAACAATGTATTTTTGAAGATTGCCTGTGACGAGTTTTCCGTACCAACCCACACTCATACGGTCGTACAGGTGACGATGCAGGCATTGGAACAGGGTGCGTTCGGCCTCTACCATCTTACGAACAGCGGGTATTGCTCTCGCTATGAGTGGGCACACTATATTCTTGCCGGTTTGGGCATCAACAAGTTCATCAGGCCGGTGTCCATGGACAGCTTCAATCTGCCCGCCCGACGCCCCAAATTTTCCGCCATGAGCAATGAGCAGATATGCCGCCGGCTCAATATTAGCATCCCGACGTGGCAGGAGGCGGTCACATCATTTTTACGTGAAAGGAATACCTCTCATGAATGAGGTCAGAGCAAACTTCCTGCCTTCGGCAAATATCATGGTGACCGGCGGAGCCGGCTTTATCGGTTCCTGTTTCATCCGCTACGTCCTGGAGCATACAAACTTCAGCGGCAGGATCATTAACTATGACAAACTGACCTATGCAGGGAACCTGCTGAACCTTGAAGATATCAATAGAAAATTCGGCGCTGCCCGATACGTCTTCGAGCGGGGAGATATCTGCGACCATGCCAGGGTGGAGCAGGTGCTCAAAACCTATGAAATAACCGTTATCGTTCACTTTGCAGCGGAAAGCCATGTGGACCGGTCCATCGTCGGGCCCAAAGACTTTATCGAGACCAATGTCAACGGCACCTTTACGCTGCTCGAAGCCGCTCGGCAGTTCTGGAAGGAAAGGACCGATGTACGGTTTCACCATATCAGCACGGACGAGGTTTTCGGGTCTTTGGGCGAAGAAGGGTATTTTTTCGAAACCACGCCGTACGATCCCAGAAGCCCCTACTCAGCCTCAAAGGCGGCATCGGACCATATCGTCAGGGCCTATCACCACACCTACGGAATGCCGGTCACGATATCGAACTGCTCGAACAATTACGGGCCCTACCAGTTCCCTGAAAAGCTTATCCCCCTGATGATCCTGAATGCCATGGAAGGCAAGGGTCTTCCGGTCTATGGTGACGGAAAAAATGTGCGGGACTGGCTCTACGTCGATGACCACTGTGAAGCGATCTGGCTGATCCTGTTGAAAGGGGAGACCGGGGAAACGTATAATATCGGCGGCGAATGCGAAAAAAAGAATATAGAGATCATCGAGAATGTTTGCGATCTGCTCGAAAAAATGCATCCCCTGCAGGATAATCCGCTCGTCAAGCAGGCAATACCGGCTCTCAAGCAATACCGGGACCTGGTTACCTTCGTGAAAGACCGTCCCGGGCACGACCGCCGTTATGCCATCAATTGCGATAAGATCAAGAAAACACTGGGATGGATCCAGAAACACGATTTCGAAACAGGGCTGCGGGACACGATCGCCTGGTTCCTGAACAACAGCGCATGGGTGAACAGTATCAGGAGCAAGGAGTATCTTCAGTGGATCGAGAAGAACTATCAACGCTGAAGCTCTCAATGGTACAGTTTTTGAGAAAAAGTAATGAATTTTAATTATCGTTATATTCTGATCATTCTGATAGCCCTCCTCATGCAGGCTGCCGGTCTTCATGCCGAGGAACTCGAAATGGTGAACCGTCCGATCAATACGAATGGTCTTACGGGGCTCCTCTATACAACGACACCGTACACACTGCCGTCAGGCGTTATTGAAACCGGATATGCATCAATGTCCGAAGATAGCGCCATACCTGCCTACACGCTCAATGAATACGCACTTGTTCTTGCTGCCGGAATCGGCCATGATATGGAGTTTGCAATCAGGTCGACCTATTTTAGTCGGCAAACAGGGTCCTCATCGAGTCAAAAATCGCGCGGCACCAGTAATGTGGAACTCCTCTATAAGTGGAATTTCAAGCCACAGCAAGAGTACTCCGCCATGCCGGGAGTAGCCTTGTTGTTGACCGCCATATTCCCTCCGGATGATAATAAGAGCGACTTTAATCAGGTTAAAAATTGGGGCGCACGCATAGGATTTTCTGCAGGAAGTGAGATATCGTGGGAAGAACACATTTTTGGTATATATGCTGATGCCACCATGGTCCTTCACGATCTGTCAAATAGCCAATACAGAGACAGATATGGCAGCATGAATGCCGGTATACTGCTGCCCATAAGTAAGCAAAGGAACCTGCAGCTATTTTTGGAGTACGGATTAGTTGGGGGCAAAGATGTTGAAAATGTCTACGGGTTAGACTATTCAGCAATTACTTATGGACTGAGGATGGTGAGTGCGAGAGTGAACCTGACCATCGGCGCCCAGTTCCAACATAAGGAACGCCCTGGATTCGGTAATTCAGGCAAAATCGTTGGCATGGCAAGTGTTAAATTATAAACTGCTCTACACAGAAAATGACCTCCAAGTTCCATGAATTCTCGATTCATGAACAAACAGCTAAACCAAAACATCATAAAATTACATTAAAAATAACTTAAACATTTCAATACATTTACCATTAACAGGTAGCGTAATGGCTTAGATTATAGATTGTCTGATAATGTATATTATGTCAAATCGGAAGAAATGATGATTTCTTGTTTTGGCGGGCATTATCAAGGTGCTTTCTGGCTTCCTTCATTCCGGTCCCGGTCTTGTCACCGGTCTTGTCAGTTGAGCAACACTAAGACGGCTTGGCGCGATCCGCGCGGAGTCGAAGTTGGTTCACCTGGAAACGATATTACTTCATGATCCTAACTGCTCAAATAATCCTGACTATGCAACCTGGCGCAGCACCGCTGGTTGATGGCGCTGTAGTCATAAACCGCGGTACGATCATCGCTGTCGGTCCCTCCCGCCGTCTAGTAAGGAAATATTCAGGTCACGCTGTCCGCACGTTGCGCAATGCTGTTCTTATGCCCGGCCTGATCAATGTGCATACCCACCTTGAACTGCCGCCCTTGCTCACCTCAATACAAGCCAGGGCTTTCCCTGACTGGGTAATAAACCTGATCAAGGCAAAGAGGTCCCTGGGTGATCAAGTCTATTACGAAGCAGCAACTCGAAACGTTCGGTCCATCATTGAAAGCGGCACTACCTGTGTTGGAGAAATATGTACCCAGGGAGCAAGCCCCGGCATCCTGAAACGATCGCAAATGAGGGCGAGGATCTATCATGAGATCATCGATATGAGTCAGGACTGCGGTCCCGATGTCCCGGGAAGCGGTCCAGGTCTTTTGTCACGGATTAACAAGCTCCTTTCGCGGGAGACTGCCTGCATAAGAATGGGGCTCTCCCCCCATGCTCCCCATACGGTCTCAACAACGGTCCTGTGTTCTATCCGTAACATTGCCGCGATGAAAAACCTGCCTCTTTGTATGCATGTAGCAGAGTCTCGGGATGAGCTGAAACTGCTTCAGGGACGAAAAAGTGGGTTTGAAAAGCTGTACCAGGCAGCGGGGTGGGACCGCGCCTGGTCGCCGTCAGTTGCGTCGCCTTTTGAGTATCTCAACAACCTGGGCCTGCTCGGCCCCGGCTTTCTGGCTGTGCATGCAGTGCACACAACAGACAGTGATATAAAACTCATCGCAAAATCCGTAACACCTGTTGCACATTGCCCCAGAAGCAATCATGAAACAGGCGTCGGCAGAATGCCGCTGCATAAATTTCTCAATGCCGGAATAACGGTCGGTCTCGGAACTGACAGTCTGGCCAGTTCTCCGAGCCTTAATCTCTGGGATGAAATGAGATACGCATTCCAATCCCATAAGGCAGACGGGATAGATGCGCGTACCCTCATGGAACTGGCGACCAGGGGCGGAGCAAAAGCCCTTGGCATGGCTGACGTTGGGTCCCTTGCCCCTGGCAAGAAAGCTGACATCATTGCGGTCTCATTACCGAACAGAAACTCCGGCGATCTCCATTATGACTTGCTCAGGGAGACAAAATCCTGTATGATAAGCATGGTAAACGGCAAGGTCATATACGAAAGCGATCTACCTGCGTAACAAAATCATGTGCCCCCTGCTCCCTTAAACTGAAAACTGCGGACTCACCTGCCGCCTGGTCAATGAACAAACCATGGATCTTGATACGATCAAAGAAAAAGTCCTTTCCCAAACCCGTCTGACGCGCGAAGACGGCATTGAGCTTTTCAGATCCGCCGATCTGCTGACGCTGGGACGCCTGGCAAGCCATGTTGCGCTGCAAAAGAACGGCAACAAGGTCTTCTTCGTCCAGAACATGCATATTAATCCTACAAACATCTGCGTTAATCGTTGCAAGTTCTGCGCATTCAGCCGGAGCAAAGGCGAGCCGGGCGCGTACGAGATGAGCATAGACGATATTCTGAGCAAGGCACACGGCGCTGAAAAGAACGTGCGTGAACTCCATATCGTATCGGGCTTGCACCCGGACCTGCCCTTTGCATGGTACCTGGACATGCTGCGGGCGATCAAGGCTGAATTTCCCTTGATCCATATCAAAGCCTTTACCGCAGTTGAGATCGACTACCTGGCAAAATTATCCGGTATGAGTCTCCAGGATACGCTCGTTAAGCTTCGCGAAGCAGGGCTCGGGTCGCTGCCGGGCGGCGGCGCCGAGATATTCGACAGCGCGATCAGAAATACGCTGTGTGCTGAAAAAATAAGCGGCGCCCGCTGGCTTGAGGTGATTGAGGCTGCACACCGGATCGGTCTGAAATCAAATGCCACCATGCTCTACGGCCATATTGAGACCCCGGAACATCGCATTGATCACTTGATTCGACTGCGAGAGCTCCAGGACCGGACCAACGGCTTCCAGGCTTTCATTCCCCTCAGTTTCCATTCACAGAACACGGAGATCAAGAAGTCAGCCTATACCACGGGTTTCGACGATCTCAAGACACTCTCCATTTCACGCCTGATGCTCGACAATTTCGACCATATCAAGGCGTATTGGGTCATGCTCGGGGAAAAGATCGCCCAGGTATCGCTGAACTTCGGTGTTGACGACCTTGACGGCACCGTGGTGGAGGAGCGCATCACCAAGGCTGCCGGCGGGACCACTGACGGGAGCATGACGATGACGGATATCGTGTACCTGATCCGGCAGGCTGACCGGATACCGGTGGAACGGGACACCCTCTATAACGAAATAAAGGTCTGGGACTAGCTTGGAAAATCCCCCCATGGACATGATGGACGTCATAACCCGGAAGGTGGCCGATGGCAGGCGTCTCGATAGGCCCGAAGGCCTTCTGTTACTGCAACACGCCGATCTGCTTACCCTGGGAGAGCTTGCAAATACCGTGCGGAAAAGGCTCCATCCCGAGCGGATAGTCACCTTTATCATCGATAGAAATATCAATTACACGAATATCTGCGTTAATAAGTGCAAGTTCTGCGCATTTTACCGCGATGCAGACAGTCCTGAGGCCTACCTGCTCTCCAAGCAGGAGCTGTTCAGTAAAATAGAAGAAACGATCGCCCAGGGAGGTACGCAGATCCTGATGCAGGGAGGCGTGCATCCCGATCTCGGTATCGAGTATTTTGAAGAGCTTTTCTCTTCTATCAAATCAAAATTTACTATTCAGGTCCATTCCCTTTCACCATCAGAGATCTCCTATATTGCCAGGCGCGCAGCTATCACGATACCCGAGGCACTGCAACGCCTGAAAGCAGCAGGTCTCGACTCGATTCCCGGCGCCGGCGCTGAGATCCTCGTCGATCGTGTCAGGGAAAAAGTGAGTCCCAACAAAATACGCTGGAGCGAATGGGCGGATGTCATGAAAGCAGCCCACCGGCTCGATATGCCTACAACAGCCACCATGATGTTCGGAAGTATTGAATCTCAGACGGAGATCATCGAGCATCTCGTCAGACTGAGGGACATCCAGGACGAAAAGAAGGGTTTTACCGCCTTCATCCCCTGGACCTACCAACCGGGCAACACCGAACTTGGCGGCAGGTCGGCTACCGCTATAGATTATCTTAAGGTACTTGCCGTATCGCGGCTCATGCTCGACAATTTTGACAATATCCAGGCATCATGGGTAACTCAGGGAGCCAAAATAGCTCAAGTTGCACTCGAGTTCGGAGCAAATGATTTTGGAAGTACCATGATTGAAGAGAATGTAGTGGCCGCCGCCGGAATTACCTTCAGGATGACAAAGCAGGAAATCATTAATTTAATACAGGATGCAGGATACCGCGCTGCACAGCGCGATACCGTATATAAAATTATAAAAGTAGAAACAGAGAAGTCATAGGTATCGTGGCAATCAGAAATAGTGAGCTTGATGATCAGAAACGGTCGTTACATAATATTACTATGTGGCGTAAAATTTAAAAATCTTTTAATTACTATATAGTTAGAATGGCTTTTCACAAAACCTGTGGATAACCTGTTATTAACTCTGTGGAAACCTTTTTTTAGGACGCTTTCCAGGCGTGTGCAATGCAAACTGCACATTATTTGATCATATTTATTTCTATTATATTAATATGTTACGAATATTAGTGCTATTTTTATAGAAAAAATGAAAGTTTATCCTGGAGCGCAGCGATTTCAATGAAATGACTTGATGAAGGGGCTTTACGATGCCTCTGAAATGGTTGATTTATTGTCTACGTTAGTAATTCTCACAGGAATTTCTCTTCCTATCTGGTCATCTTCAACGTTATCGATGAACACTCGTACGTAATTATCGGTAAGGCCGGTCAGCATGCCCTTTGAGGCATCACTCCCGGCTTCTACCACTACGTTGATCTCTGTATCAAGAATTTTTTTTCTGAAAGAATAGTTCTTCTCCTGAGCAAGGAGCCTCAGAATCTCATTTCTCTTCTTTTTCACTGATTCAGACACCTGATCATCCATATCCGCTGCCGGTGTGCCGGGACGAGGCGAATAACTGAAAACATGCAAATGAGTGAGCGGTGAAGCCTCGATGAAACGAAGGGTATTTTGAAATTGTTGTTCCCCTTCCCCCGGAAACCCCACGATCACATCAGTTCCAAGAGCAATGCCCGGTATCTTTTTTGAAATAGAGACAAGCAGCTCATGGTAAAATTCGGCGCTATAATCCCTCTTCATCGCCTTCAGGATCGTATTATCTCCACTCTGGAGAGGTATATGCAAATGGCGGCACAAGCCCTTACCCAGCAATTCAATGATCCCCGAGGTGAGCTCCCGGGGCTCTATTGAACTGAGTCTCAATCTCGTAGTGCCGCGTTTGTTGACAAGCATGGCGATAAGCTCTGTAAGGTTCGTGCACGGATTCAGATCAGCCCCATAGGTCCCGATATGGATGCCGGTCAGCACCACTTCTGGACAGCAGGCATGGGTCATTCTTTCGAACTCATCCATTATGTTTGCAGGGGCCGCGCTGCGAGACTTGCCGCGGGCAGAGGGAACGATACAATAGGAGCAATGGTTGTTGCATCCGTCCTGGATCTTCAGAAAGCCGCGTGTCTTTTCCCGCAGGGCTTGCACCGGGAGGTCCTTTGCGGTCTGAACGGAATGTTCTGAAGAGGAGGCGGCGAGATATTCAGGAATTGACAGCTTCGCCCCATTCCCTATTACCGTTTCCACGCCGGGGATGGTGAGGATTTCCTCGGGGCGGGTCTCGGCATAACAGCCCGTCACGACGACCCTCGCTCCCTTCCCTCTGCGCGTCGCAGCGCGGATCACCTGTCGACAGGTATAATCGCTCTTTGCGGTAACCGTGCAGGTGTTAATGATATAGACATCAGCGTCCGCTTCAAAGGGAACCACCGTATTGCCCCGCGATACCAGTTCCTGCCGGATCGCGTCGGTTTCATACTGATTGATCTTGCATCCAAGGGTCGAAAAGGCTATGCGCATAATTCACCGCTCAGTGAACTATCACCGGCATCGGTAATCCTGACCATGACGAGCTTTCCTATCAGGGAATTCGGACCGTCAAAATTAACCGCTTTGTTCCCTCGCGTCCTGCCCGTGAGCTTCCCGCCTTTTCTGCTATTCCCGTCAACAAGAACTTCTAAGGTCATGCCGACAACAGCGGCATTTTTTCTGCGCGAGATCTCTTTCTGGAGGTCCAGCACCTGTGCCAGCCGTGCTTCCTTGACGTCATCAGGAATATGGCCGGACAGTTTCAGTGCAACGGTGCCCGGCCGTTTTGAATATTTGAATGCAAAAACGCTATCGTACTCAACTTCGCGAAGCATCTGCAGGGTCTGGGAAAAATCCTGTTCTGTTTCGCCGGGAAAACCCACAATGATGTCAGATGTAAGCGCTATCAAGGGAACTGCGGCACGGAGGCGTTGTATGCGGTCCCAATAGTCAGCGCGGGTGTATTTTCTGTTCATGGCAGTCAGGATCGGGTCCGCGCCGCTTTGCACCGGCAGGTGGATGGACTCGCACACCTTTGGCAGGTCTCGAAGAGCAACGATAAGCTCTGCTGACAGATCTCGGGGATGAGACGTGACAAACCTGATCCGCTCTATACCGGGAACGTCGTTCACCAGAGCAAGCAAACCGGGAAAATCTACCGGATCATGCCCTCCCCTTCCATAGGAATTCACGTTCTGGCCGAGCAACGTCACTTCTTTGTAGCCTTGTTCAGCCAACTCGCGGACCTCGCTGACAACGTCCGCTGGCGGACGGGAGCGTTCCCGCCCCCGCAGATAGGGTACAATACAATAGGTGCAGAAATTATCGCACCCATACATGATCGAGACCCAGGCCTTCAGCCGGTCGGCCCGCAGCGTCGGTATTTGTTTCCGGTGATAGTCAGGATCACCATTTATCTCGATGAGCGGATTGGACCATGTTTTCGCAAGTCTTTGCAGTTCAGACACTTTCGCCACATCTGAGGGGCCGAAGATCATGTCCACATAAGGCGCCCGGGATAGAATGTTCTTCCCTTCCTGTTGCGCAATGCATCCGGCAACCGCAATCGTAAGATCAGGCCGCTCCTGTTTTAAGCTCCTCAGCCGTCCCAGTTCACTGTAGAATTTCTGCTCTGCTTTTTCCCGAATGCTGCACGTATTTAAAATGATCACATCCGCAGTCGCTGCATCATTCGTCTGGACGTACTCCTGGCCTTTCAGGATACCGGCCATGCGCTCAGAGTCGTGTTCGTTCATCTGGCAGCCAAAGGTGATAATATGGAATGATTTCATCGAGGTATTATAATCCGGGGGGTGATGTTAAACAAGGCATATATTGCAGGCGGCGCACAATATGTCGGGGTTAAACAAGGATGATCATGCGGCGGCAACCGAAATTCTGACGACCTCGCCGCGCTTTGCTGAAAGAGCAGTACGGGCGTTTTGTTTGAACATGAATATTTCAAGAGCGCCTGAACTGTTAAAGATCGCACTCAGCTCGCCTGGTGCGGCTTCCGCATAATAATTTTTGAGGCCTTTGATCTCTTTCCCCATGAGCGCGACCTGTATGGTGTTCGGGACTGCACCCTCGGGAAGCAGCGGTTGAACATGCTTATACGCAATGTTCGTAATGATATTTCCGAAACGGTCGACATGCACCACATGGCCTTCGACTGTGTTCTGCGAAACCTTCGGTACGGGTACGTTCAACTTTACAAAGTCCGTGATCTCCTCGCCAAAGTTGCCCGACGGAATGCCTTTAGCCAGCCAGCCTGCTACCGGAGCAAAAATATCCCTTCCGTGAAAGGTCGGACCGGGATTCGGGAGAAAGTAATGCGTTGACGTGATATGATGCACCCGGATCCGCTCCGCTTCCTGATAAATAAGCGTGAATAAACCATTGTCCGGTCCGACGAAATAATAGCTTTCGGTAACAACGATGATCGGCCGACGGCCGCTCCCGACACCGGGATCGACCACAGCGAGATGCACGGTGCCCTTCGGAAAATACTGGGAAGCGGCTCGTAAGGTAAAAGCTGCCTCCCATACGTCCTGGGGGCCGATTTCATGGGTTATATCTACGAGCTGCGCCTGGGGATTGACCTTGTGCAGCACACCCTTCATACTCGCTGCAAAAGCGTCTCTTGTCCCGTAATCACTTGTCAGCGTAATAATGGTGGACATTGTTCCCTCGTATCATAATGCACTGTTTTTTAGAACTTTTTTCGAAGGAATACTACCAGCATACGTGCGATTTGTCAACGCAAAGATAGTGCACTTGAACAGCATAGCTCGTGAAAAGAGGAAAGAATAAACCCACACCATTGACATCGCGGGGGGATATGCTATCTTTACAGCACGAAGAAAATAATTTTTGTTCCAGAAAAAGCAAAAGGAGAAAATGAAATGAAAGCCCATAAACTCGTTGTACTCGTTGTGCTGGTTATCGTATTGGGATCAGGCTTTGTTTTCGCTGGAAGTCATGAAGCTACGATCGACAAGGGAAAGGCATTGTTTAACGACCCCAAACTGGGAACAGCGGGAAAATCGTGCAATACCTGTCATAACGATGGCAAGGGCATGGAAAAAGCGGCCGCAAAAAAAGACCTCGAAATCATGATCAATTCCTGCATAACGGGAGCCCTGAAGGGAAAAGCACTTGATGTGAAATCAGCGGATATGCAGTCACTCGTACTTTATCTGAAAAGTTTCGCTGCTGATAAAAAGCCTGCCGCAGTGAAACCTTCTCACACCGGTTGCTGAACAGTATGTTTAAAAAAACCGCTCCCGGCATAATGCCTGAGGAGCGGTTTTTTAATTCCATCCGGCTACTGTCACAATCCATCAAGAACAACTCTCTGATTATTCCCCCTCAAAAATAGGGATGGCTCATCCCTTGTATTTGGCCATATCTTCAAAATTAGACTTATTAAGGACTTCAACAACCTTAGACTGCGCAGTTGCCCACACAGCACTAACCGGACAATGTCGTGAAAAGTTGCACAGCTTTCTATCAGCAAGGCAGAGATTCAGAGCAACCTTTCCTTCGATCGCCTCCAGAACATTCAAAACGGAGATGTCTCTGGCCTGTTTTGAAAGAGAGAAACCGCCCTTTACGCCTCGATAGGAACGAACGATCTTTGCTTTTACCAGTTTCTGGAGTATCTTGGCAAGAAAACTGCGGGGGATTTTATACTCGTCGGAGATCTCGTTGACAAAACTGATCTTTTTGAACGGCTGGCGCGCCAAATACAGGACACTTCGTATCCCATAATCACCTTCTCGAGTAATCTGCATTGGTTTACTATATCAAAGATTACAACCTTGTCAAGAGTAAAACAATTTCCAATAAAAATGCCCTATCTTGTTTATTATAAAATAGTACTGTGATATAATTCGTCAGTAATGATTCTTAGGATAGCGAGGTTCACTATGAGACTCAATACCATCGTAGTAAGCGGGGTCGTCCTGCTGATCTTTGCCTGTACGCCGAGGCAGGTTGGAACGTTGAAAGGGACTGTCTCCCCTGCTGAACCGAGAGCGCAAATCACTATCGTCCAGAACGGCACACCTGTTGCTTCACTTAATGCAGCGGCCGTTGACGGGACTTTTTCTGCTGAGGTAAAGCCAGGCGTCTATACCGTAATGATCACATCACCGGCATCGACCCTTCCGGTGACCATTACTGACGTTATGATCAAAGCGGGCGAGATTACTTTAATTCCACTGGTGAACATGGCAGTTCAGAACGGCAAGGCGATTGTCACCGGCAGGATCACACCGGTTTGTCCGGGAACGAACGTGAAACTCCTTTGTGAAGGCAAGGAACGTGCTGCTGCTCACATCGGTGCGGATGGGAAATATGAATTTAGTGAACTTCCGGCGGGCAATTACGCGATCAAGGCAGAGGCTCCGGGTTACGCAGAGGACACGTCGCCACTTACTATTTCCTCCGTTGACCAAACAACGGAGCAGAATGTCCTGCTGCTGCCGATAACAGCGACCGCCGGGGTAGACTGGGCTTCCGGCAAGATCCGCGCTACAGGTCATGGTCTGCCGCCGGCGCAAGCAGCCAGCAGCACCGTTCGGCGTGAAATGACGAAACGGGCTGCTCTCTCGGACGCCCGGCGTAATTTGCTCAAGATCGTTGAAAACATCCGAATCAGCTCCACGCTGGATATCAAAAAATATATGAAGGATGCAAACCATGCTGAGCGAATACAGGGTTTTATCCGGGGATATACCGTCGCAAGTGAAACTGAACGTGACGATGGCTCAATTGACATTATTCTGGAACTTCCGTTAACCGGACCTGCAGGTTTATCCCGCTTCGTTACGGAGTAAGAAGCAGCGTATCATGGCTCATATACGTCAACCCATTCCCGTCAAATTGTTTGTCGGTATGATTTCTCCTGAACCGTCTCTCTTCGATGAGTGTGTCACGCTCCTTTCCTCGGAATTCGGCCTTCTGGATCTGCGCGCACCAGTCGTAGCGTGGGACCAGACTGAATATTATCGACAAGAGATGGGCACGGGCCTCCTGCGCACCTTCGTGTTCTTTGAACGTCTGCTTGATCCTGAAAAACTTGCCTCCGTAAAGAACATGACGAACCTGATCGAGAAACGCCTCTCCCATGCAACGAGCGGCAATCGCCGTATCAATATCGACCCGGGGTATATCACCGAAGCCAAGGTGGTCCTTGCATCAACCAAGGATTTTTCGCACAGGGTGTACATCGGCCGGAATATTTATGCTGAAGTTACGCTCCAGTTTCGAGAACAAGGCAGGACGTTCGTAGCCCTCGAGCATACCTATCCTGATTTTCGCCGGAAGGATATGATCGAGCTCTTTAATAGAGCTCGCGGGTTGTTGCGGACCGCACTTAAGGAAATCAGATCGCGCTGAAGAGGCCATCTCTCCGGCTGTTCAGGATGTTTTCGTTGATGAAGCTGTTTGGGGGGGGAGCTGATTTGCAGTAACGTCGCACAGGTACAGCTTTGCAGACGTCAGTACTGACGGCGGGATGAACTCGTGCACGAGCATGTTGATTTTATCATAGGGCTGGATCTCTTTTCTTACGAATCCGAAGGACAGTCGTTCCCAGGACAGGAACTCCTTTACTGCTTCACGAATCTGTGCATGGACCATCATTTCAATGATCTCGAAGCTTACTTTCCCCGAATGCAGAAATAAGCAGCCGATCGGCGTATGGGTCTGGGTCTTCTGCAGTTTCAGTGTTTCGATCAGTTCTGTCTCGGTAACGAGGCCGTCTTCCACAAGCAGGTCGCCAATGGCGCGCGAATAGGGGGATAATGCGTGAAGGATGCGCCCTTGATAAAAAAGCATGCTGCCGATATTATTCCCTGACTCTATTTCGAGTTCTCCGGTCAGGCCCTGCATGGCGATCAGCAGGAGGATGTCGGGCACATTAAAACCGGTAATGCTGTTGTTCATTCGTCCATTAAAGCATAAAAGCCTCTTTCTGTCAATTCTTGAATATCTTACTTACTCTTGTAATAAAACCTGACAGGCATCGCTATCTCTGAGATAAACTTCGACCGCGATGCGCACCTCTTCAGACCTTTTTCACAAAAATCTCTTTGGTAATGTCCTTATCAACAGCAATCATGGTCTCCCCCAGTTGCAGCACATAGGATGGTTTTTTCTGGTGAAGTTTTACAACGCTTCCGGGAACTACTCCCATTGCGGATAGCCTGTCGAGACGGGAATGGGAACCCGGGGTTATAAAGACGATTTTTCCCTGCTCCCCGGGCATAAGGTCGGCAAGCGGCGCTACAAGCGGCTTCATTTCCTGTCGGAACATGGCACAGCATTGACCCCGCGGTATCGGCTTGCCATCCGGAGAATTCGGCGGATGGCCAAGCAAGGTGCAGACGCTGTCGGTTACTTCGGGTGAAAGGATATGCTCGAACTTGCATGCCTCTGCCTCTGCACCATCCAGGGCAAAAAGATCGTAGAACAAGCGAAGCGATAAACGATGCCTCCGAACGAGCTCCCGCGCTCTTTTCTCTCCCTTCGGAAGCAGTTCAATGGTTTGACCAGTGAGCTCTATCCATCCATGCTTGGCCAGATCCACGAGGATGGATTCACATTCTTGTATCGTACAGCTCTGAATGATCTGCTCTAACGTAAGCGTTCCTTCTTCTTTTAATGTCCATATGATCTCAAACAGTTCGTCTTCTTTTTCTATTTCAGGCAATACGCAGAGTGCGGGATGGCCGGCTTTCCCCTCAAGCGTGTCAATTCTTTTCAGTTCAGACATAATTAAGCCCTCCTCGTGATGATGAAGCAAATGATGCGTCAATCAGTATTCCAACACAGGATCAGCTCGTCCCGCGGTCGTGATAACTGTTTCTACAGTTGTATGTTGAAAGTCCTGAGGACCCAGTTCAGCGCCCCCCCTACTCCAAAAGCAAAGGGGATGATGAACGCCGTCATAGCAAGCGCCGTTTTCATGCCGCGTTCTTTGACCATCATGAAGAAGTTGGCGATGCACGGCACGAACAGCGTCATTACCGTGAGACTCACCACGATCTGGATGGGGTCAAGCAAACCTTCTTTGGCAAGCATAAAAAGCCCGGCAGCTCCATAATCACGACGCAAAAATCCAATAACAAAGGCCTCGGCGGCCCTGCTCGGCAGACCAAGGAAGTTGACCACGATCGGGTCGGTCATCTGCTGGATATATGCGAGAGCTCCCACTTTGTGACCGATAAACAGGAGAAACGTACCGAGCATAAACAACGGCACTGCTTCCTTCAGGTACCACTGCACGCGCGCAAGAGTTTTTACCATGATGTTGGTCAGTTGCGGAACTCGTATCGGCGGCAGTTCGAGGACAAAATCAGATGGTTCTCCCGGAATGACCTTTGCCGCAAGATAGCCGACGAGCAGAATAACCGCCAGGAGCGTACCGAGCCAGATGAATGTCGCCAGGCCCGAAAGCCCGGCAACCAGTCCAAGGATCACGCCTAGTTGTGCTGAACAGGGAACGCCGAGCGCCAGAAGGAGCGTCACGAGAATTCGTTCCTTCTTGGTCTCCAAAATACGGGTAGTGAGCGTTGCCATGGTATCACATCCCAGGCCGAGGATCATCGGCAGTACCGCTTTGCCGTTCAACCCCATGATCTTGAACACCCTGTTCACCATAACGGCGAGCCGGGGAAGATAGCCCGAGTCCTCCAGCAGGCCGAACGCGATGAAGAAGAACCCCACG
>Ga0334722_10001095_pt1 | contig 35374 bp, 40 predicted proteins | sample C3_bottom_MG_FD_207210 | JGI IMG/M metagenome (GOLD analysis project Ga0334722, IMG submission 207210) | Sediment microbial communities from Yellowstone Lake, YNP, Wyoming, USA - C3_bottom | ecosystem: Environmental > Aquatic > Freshwater > Lake > Sediment | place: USA: Wyoming | collected... | reverse complement strand
ATTGTTTTTTTTAAGCCATCAAGTAGTGATTTTTCAATTATTATTCTTGGGATATCTTCTTCTGGAAAATATCGATAATCTTGCTCTTCTTCTTTTGATCTAGATGAGACGGTAATTTTTCTTGCCTCATCCCAATGTCTTGTTTCTGCAGGAATTGGTATTCCTCTTTCTGCCAAACTTTGCTGTCTTGTTATCTCAAAGTGAAGCGCCTTTTCTATATCGCGAAATGAGCCTACGTTTTTAATTTCTACCCTATTTCCTTTTTCAATTGAAATGTTGCCATCAACTCTAAAGGCGCCCTCTAGAGATGGATCTGCCACGCCAAGATTTTCGACCAAATCAGCTAGAATGTTTAAAAAGATTCTAACTTGTTTTGGATTTTCAAAATCAGGTTCAGTTACCATTTCAACAAGCGGGGTACCAGCCCTGTTGTAATCAACCAAAGTAATCTGGGTTTTTTCTGAGCTGCCACTATATACCAGTCTGCCAGGGTCTTCTTCTAGCTGTATTCTTCTGATTTTAATTTCCTTATCTTCAATCATAATTATTCCATCATAACCAATACTTGTTGGACCATATGCATTATATTGTGTAATCTGGAAATTTTTTGGAAGATCGGGATAGAAATAATTTTTTCTAAAAAATCCAATCTTTGGAGGTATTTTGCATCCTAGTGCAATAGATAACATTGCTGCTTTTTCAACAGCTTTTTTATTCAAAATTGGCAGCGAGCCTGGTAGCCCTACACATACCGGACAAATGTTGGAGTTTGGTTCAAAGCTTCTATAGTCTGCCTTGCAAGAACAGAATAACTTACTTTCAAGTTTTGTAAGCTGACAGTGAATCTCTAATCCTATCTTTGTCAAATTGGTACCTCGGGAAGGTTTGTTGTTTTCTGTAATGCATAAGCTGATTGCAATAGCTGTCTCTCTTGAAGCGAATTTGCAAAGATCTGAATTCCTATAGGTAACCCATTTGCCATTGCAAATGGAACAGAGATGGCAGGAATTCCAGAAAGATTTGCAATTATCGTATTAATGTCAAGCAAGTAAATCTTCAACGGATCATCAATTTTTTCTCCAATCTTAAATGGTAAAATTGGCATTGTAGGAGCTAAAAGAAGATCTACTTTCTTAAAGGATTCGGTAAGTTGCGATTTAATTAAGCTTCTAACTTTTTGTGCTTTTTGATAATATTTTCCGTAATACCCAGCTGAAAGTACAAATGTTCCAAGCAACATTCTTCTTGTGACTTCAGGTCCGAGATTGCTTCGAACTTTTGAAATGTATGAATTATACTCGTATCCTTCAACACTAAAATCAAATCCATATCTCAAATTATCAAATCGTGCCAGGTTACTGCTTGCTTCTGCAGATGCCAAAGTGTAATATGCTGCAACAGAATGCTTTGCTGAATCAAGTGAGATTGGAATACATTGTGCACCCAGTTTTTCAAATGCGGATATGGCGTGTTTTGTGGCGAATTGTACATCTTTGTCCACTCCTTCACCAACCATCTCTGAAATTATTCCAATTTTTTTACCTGATACGCCTACATCAAGATCTTTAGTATAATCAGGTGTTCCGTTTTCAATTGTAGTGTTATCATGTGAATCTCGTCCTGCAATAACATTCAAAATAAATGCAACATCTTCCACAGTTCGCGCAAGTGGACCTATTTGCTCAATGCTGTTTGCAAATGAAACAAGGCCATATCTGCTAATTAGTCCATATGTTGGTTTCAGACCAACTACGGAACAAAAACTAGCCGGACTTCTCACAGAACCTCCAGTGTCTGAACCAAGTGATGCAATACACTCAAGGGCACTCACAGAAACTCCGCTTCCACCAGACGAGCCACCTGGCACATAATCGGTATTCCATGGGTTTCGACTAGGACCAAAATAGCTATACTCTGTTGTAGAGCCCATAGCAAATTCATCTAAATTTGCTTTACCAATAATTATGGCGTCTTCTGATTTTAATTTTGAAACAACAGTAGCATCATATGGTGCAACAAAATTTTCAAGCATTTTTGATGCGCATGTGGTTTTCATACCTTTTGTACAAATGTTGTCTTTAACTGAAATTGGCATGCCAAAACATGAACCAATTTTTTCTTTTGCCTTGATTTTTTTATCTATCTGTTTTGCTTGCTCTAATGCGTTTTCATTTATAGATATAAACGCGTGAAGGTTCTTTTCAACATTGTTTATTCTCGCTAGAGTTTTTGCAATAAACTCCTCAGAAGAGAGTTCTCCGTCATGTAATTTTTGCATATATTGAGAAATGGAAATTGCAAGGCTCATCTTAAACCATCTTTGGAGCCCTAACAAAATTTTCTTTAGTTTTTTTCAATTTTTCAATAAGATTTTCCTCATATGGTACAAATTTGTCTTCACGTAAATCATCAAGAGTTAATTCTTGTCTGAGCAAATCTTCTGTAGTAATCTCCACTTTGTCCAAGCGTTCAAAATAATTCAAAATTTGTTCTACTTGTAAAATGTACTTTTGAGGATCCTTAATCTCTATTTTTACTAAATCACTAAGGTGTTCTATTTCTTTTTTATCTACCATTATTTTCCCTACGGTGTGAGTCTATCCACATCTCTTGGATAAAATGTTACATCTCTAATGTTCTCTGTCCCTGTCAGAGCCATCATCAACCTTTCAAGGCCAATTCCACATCCAGCATGAGGTGGAACGCCATAATCAAACACTCTAAGATGGTAATCAAATGGGTCAAGTTTGAATCCCTTGTTTTTCATTCTTTCCTCAAGATCAGATCTTTTTTCAATTCTGGTACTGCCAGATGATAGCTCCAAATCACCATACATAAAATCAAATGATTCTGATAGTTTAGAGTCATCTGCTTTTGCTTTTACATAAAACGGTTTTGGGCCCAATGGCCAATCCTTTATGAAATAAAATCCTATAATGTCAAGTTTTTTCAGATTAGATGCATAAAGATCGTCTCCCCATTCAGTATTTATTCCAGCTTTTTGCATCTTTTCAATTAGCTCAGAATATGCGTACTGTGGAATAGAATCAGAAATTTCAGGAATTTGAAATTTAACATCAGAATTTGATTTTTCATTATAATCTTGTACTTTCAGAACTACTCGCTTTACTATATTTTCAATGTGTTTCATAATATCGTTGTAATCTGCAAATGCTTCTTCTAGATCGATTGAAATTGCCTCAGAAAGATGTCTGTTTGTTCTAGACGGTTCAGCCCTAAAGATAGGAGCAATTTCAAAAACTTTCTCAAAGCTCATTGTCAATTGTTCTTTGTAAAGCTGTGGACTTTGGGCAAGAAATGCTTCCTTGTTATAGTAAAATATTGGAAATAGTGCAGCACCTCCCTCAGTAGCTGTAGCAATCATTTTAGGGGTATTTACTTCGACAAACTCTTTTTCATACAGATAATCGCGGATTGATTTTAAAACTAAACTTCGTGCCTTGAAAACATGTTGTAAGATGTTTCTCCTGAGATCTATTGCGCGTATTTCTAAGCGAGTATCAATATTGGCAACGGTTTTTGCTTGTGATGTAAAGGGTGCAATCTTTTCTGCTTGAGAAAAAATTTTCATTTCAAGAGGAGCAATCTCTGCTCCATGTGGAGCCTTGTTTGAAGGTTTGATTATTCCTTTTATGGCAACACTTGATTGTTCCTTTAGTTTTACAATTTCTTGTCGTATTTCTTCATTACATGCACCTTTCTTAGCAGTAATCTGAATTTCTCCATTTTTGTCAGTAATCATCATAAAAATAAGATTTCCGTGGTCTCTCACACTAGACACCCAGCCCATAACGATTACTTCCTTTCCATCCAAGGCAGGACTAATTTCGTTTGAATAAATAGTTCTACGCCAAGTTCCAAGATTGTTGTCTGTCAAACCTTTTCATCAAATCTGTTCTACTTAGTGTTAATTTATGTATCGTTAAGAATTATTAATACTATCAAATGATTCATCAATTTTTCAGAATTAAATCAAAGATTGGAAAATTCAAGACGTTTGAAAGAGAAGTAAACCTAAACGCAGATATGAAAAGATCTGATAAGGAGAAATTGAAGGTATTGACTCGAGAATTATGGATGAATCATGTCAACTCGTAAAATCGTTTCCTATACATTTAATCTGCGTCTTTTGTATATTATTAGCATCCCCATGATTGAAAGCGTTGTTACCACCCCTACTGCCGGACCAAACTCAGGTACGATCGCGTTGCCATTAATAGAAGTTTGATTCGTATGATCCAATCCTCCTTGGTTAGATGACGCTCCTGTTATAACGAATGATACTCTACTACTCTGAGTCTTATTAAGCAGCATTGGATTAGGATTACCATAATACGCGATTACAGTAAATTTGCCATTACCAGTGATATTTGAACCGTATCCTGTTGGAATTGTATATGTGAATTGATTGTTTGTGAGAGAAATGGTCTGTGCATCAATTACACTCCTATTGGGATCGTAAAGTTCTATCGAAACTGGCAAACCCTGAGGATCGTTTGAGCTTAGGTTGACAAAGCCTCTGACTACAACCGTTTGACCTATACTGTAATTCTGGGTACTCATTTCTAGAGTAATTATCGGTAAAGCAAAAACAACTTCTGGAATCAAAATTAATACCAGTATAAAGACAGGAATTATGAAAGCCCTCAACGCTTTATTCTCAAGGTACTGTAAGATTAACTTTCCAACAAATCATAACTTACGTCATTATCTAGTCATTAGGAAAAACCAGCATAAAATCTCGAACAGGGGACGGGCTTTCCTTTTGTCTCTATCGGTAAAAATAGTCTGCCTCTTACATTATTGGTTTTATTCTAAGATATCATCGTTAGCAAAAATAATTAATCAATTTATGTTTTGAATACACATTCATAAAGTTTTGAATTAAACAAACATAGACATTCAAGAGGATAAAAAGTGGTTCTTGTTGAGAATTCATCTCAGCAAGTTAAACCACACCTGTGCCGTGTATACTAACATATTTGATTCAAATTAAAAAAAAGAGTTGTCAACTTTTTTTGACAAAAACCTATGATCTTAAACTTTGACTATTCTTTTTTTTAGAAGAAACGGAATCATAGAACCAGCAGGAATTGAGATATGCGTTGTTTCAATAGCCTGATAACTTTTTGAATTTGAAACATTTTGTTTTGTAATGCTAACAATCTTCTCACGCATCATATGAAAAATAGCGTGACGAGCATCTTCACTGAATTTAGCTTTGACATGGATGTCATTTTTTACAATGTTTATTTCCAGATTCTCAAATAATGAAACATATTTTGTTACAATTTTTCCATATTTTCTTGGAATTTCTCCGTCTGGAATTAACAGACCATTTTTTATAAGCGAATTAATTTTTCGGTAAGAAGAGGTTTGTGGAAGTTTACAGGCACTTATGATATCTAAAATTATGCGCGGTTTATTTGCTGTCGTATTTAGAATCTTTTTCTTGTCTTCATCAGCATAAGAATGAAGAATTAAAGAAATTATTGATTTGTCTTTTATGGTTACCAACTTATTATTACCATAAACCAATTTTTCCAAATTGCTATCCATTATGTATCTAAAAAAAGAGTATATGGACTTTTTCATGAAAAATACGCGCAATACCAATTATGGAAATAGATTTTATATCACTCCATAACCTCTATTAATTAACAAGGGTATGCGATACTATTGACACTCACTAGCAAAGAAAAGATCATCATATCAATATCAAATGCCATTACCTTATATTCAAAAAAATTACAAGATGATACTCTTCCTCAAAACCAATCGGTCATAGATTTTATTCTTAAAACCATTCCTGAAAGTTCAAGGTCCGAATTATCAATGGGGTTAATTGATGATGTGTTTTCTTTTATTTCAAATTCCCACATGGAACTTTCATAAAGAGCCGCCTACAAGGAAAATTATAGATGACATCTATAGCTACTCTTGGCTCTCATTGTGCATTACAGGTCTTAAAGGGGGCTAAAGATGAAGGATTCAAGACCATACTTGTATGTGAAAAAAAACGTGAAAAACTTTATCGTAGATTCAAGTTCATAGATAAACTAATACTGGTAGATTCATTTTTGGAATTATCAGAACAAAAGTGCTCTTCAGAGCTAAAAGATGAAGATGCAGTAATAATTCCACATGGCACATTTATTTCTCAAATGGATTCATTACAGATTGAATCAATTAAAATTCCGATCTTTGGCAACAAATGGATCCTCCGATGGGAATCAGACAGAAAAATGAAAGAAAAACTAATGATTGAATCAAAACTTAATGTTCCCAAGACAATCCCAAGTCCAAAAGAGATCAATACGCTAGTGATAGCAAAAAGACACGGAGCGGCTGGAGGCAAAGGATATTTTCTAGCCACAAGTGAAAAAGACTATAACAAAAAGCGTGACAAATTAATTGTGCAAGGCATCATCAAAGGAGATAATGATCTATATCTCCAAGAATATGCATTTGGAGTATCAGCATATCTACAATATTTTTATTCACCATTGACTAGTGAACTGGAATTTTTTGGTGTAGATCGAAGATACGAATCAGATATCGATGGTCTTGGAAGAATTCCTGCACCACAACAAATGGACATTGATTTGATTCCATCCTTTAATGTGATTGGAAACAGTCCAATAGTTTTAAGAGAATCACTTCTTGATGAAGTCTATTCTATGGGCGAGCGCTTTGTGGATACCGCAAAAAACCTGGTGGCTCCTGGAATGAATGGTCCCTTTTGTTTAGAAGGAGTTTACGATGATAATGGAAAATTTACCACGTTTGAGTTCTCTGCACGAATAGTTGCAGGCACCAATCTGTATGTAGACGGATCACCTTATTCGGCATTTCTTTACAATGAACCAATGAGCATGGGAAGAAGAATAGCTAGAGAAATCAAGATAGCTAAAAAGGAAAACCATCTTACAAAAATCACTACTTGAGTGTTTTATGCTCCGCTAAAGGTAATTATCAAATCAGTTAGAAAACCAGCACACAACCCAAAAAATATTCCAGTCATCATGACAGCATTTGTTGTCTGTTTTCTGCCCGAATTGTACATGAGCATTGAGACGTAGATCAACGCACCACCAGCAATTGATAAGAACAATATGTATGCCAATGAAGAATCCCATAAACTTCCCAATATCGTACCAATAAATGTTGGTCCTCCCCCAATCAAACCTGCTAAAATTATGAAGCGGAGTTTTGGTTTGTTAACAAGACCAGTTAAAGGTCCAGCTATTCCGAAACCTTCAGTAGTGTTATGAGCACCAAATCCAATTATCAAAAGTATTGCCAATCCTATCTCTCCGGCAATATATGACTGACCTATAGCCAACCCTTCGCTAAAGTTATGAGCACCTATTCCTATTGCAATCATCATAGCAAGCTTGTATGCATTTGCTTCATGGAATAATTGATGCAGATGATCGTCACCTACTTTCAGATTTTCTAAAGAAAGAATTTGTGGAAAAGATTTTTTCAGCATTTTTGTTTCATACAACACTAATCCTAAAAGACCAATTGCAACACCACCAAACATTGCAAAAAGATTCAGTGCTGCATCATACCATGAAGATTTTCCTTGAAATGCCACATTTGCAGAACCTTCAGCTGATTCCCATGCGTGGCTAAAAACATCAATGATAAGAAATACCAAAATTCCCAGTGCAAATGCATTGAGAAATCCTTTTTTTTTAGCACTAAGATTATGAAGAGTAGCTATTGGTAGACCTAGAAAAATAGTAAATCCCGCTATCGAACCTAACAATATGAGTTGCCAGTAATCAATCACTAACCATCACTTTATCACCAATTAGGGCAAGCTAACTTTATTTAAACGAGAAACTCATTCTAAAATCTTAGAATGATTTACATGTCATTTAAATAGTTAGGCTATCCTAATTGAAAAAATATTGAGAAAAAGACATTCACTTTCACAATTAAAAAAATATGATGTAAATCAAAAAGTCATCGAAGCTCTAGCTGATGCACAGTCAAGAGTAATTTTGTTTTCCATAATCAAACAAGGAAAAACAGCAATGGAGTTATCTGAGGAACATAGAATTCCACTTAGCTCAGTTTACAAAAAGATTTCAGATCTTGAAGATATCGCTCTTGTTAAAGTTGATAAATGGATACTATCAGACAATGGAAAGAAGTTTAAAATTTACAAGAGCAGAATAAGTAAAGCAGATGTAAGCATAAGAAAGCCTGAACCAACAATTATTCTGACTCCAAATGATCAGAACGGGTAAAATTTGAATAACTTATGAGGTTTTAGTGTTTTTCACGATTTGCAATCGTATGGAGTGCTGCACTTTTAGCGGCCAGTTCAGCAGTTTTCTTGCTCGCAGAACTTCCTATTATTATTACATCGTTGTCTTTAGGCTCTAATTTCTTTATTATCAATGAATGTATTTTTGGGTTATTTCTTAACAAATCTTCTCGTGTATCTGGCATTAGAAGTCTGCCATTTTTAAATATCAGAGTGGTTGCTCCTACAGCACCTAGCTTTATAGCTGCGTCTCGTTGTTCAATGCCGCTCCTAACGTTATAGGCAATATCCTTTACCAATACTGCATAGTTAAATTTTCCCAGTGCAATAGAGCATTTGAAAATATCCATCTCATTTGGAATTGCATCATGTAATTTTTCATACACTGTTTTCCCTTTATTTGTAGACCACATTCCGGCATTAGAGTTTTCTATCAAGCCTGACATTTTCATATGTTTTACAAGCGTCTTTACGGAACCCTCTCCAAGACCAAGTTCGTGCATCAATAATGATCGGCTTATTCTTTTCTTATTTTTCATTAATTGCATTGTTTTGAACACATGAACTGAATCAAAACTTAGCAATCTACTAGGGGCATATCTTTCTGCTACTTTGGAGAGTAATCGCAGTACTTGATGCATTTGTTTTCAGTTCTGTTTAGATCGCTAATTGTATTTAAATTAATTTTAGGAAAATAAGAGTTGGATAAACCATCCAATCGCTTAAATACAATTCAATTTCTAAAATAGAAAATGACAAACATTTTGCATCAGCTAACAAAATCAAGTCATGGAGTTCCAAAATTAGCTGTGGGAATTCTTTTAGTATTGTTTGGCGTAGGCTTTTTTGGCATTGGATTCGATCAAGGTCAGCTGTTCAGTTTGATTGAGGGCCCAAAAGCATACGGTGACATGTATCTTCATGAATTCTCACATGACATGAGACACGCATCAGGTTTTCCATGTCACTAGTGGTTTTTAATGAAAACCTCTCTTTTTCTTGCTGTTGTTCTAGTCTCAGGTTTTTCTGCAGGCATAATCCACGGTTTTGTTAATTTAATTGTAGTAGAACCATATCTCGACAAAGCAATTTCAATAGAAAATCAAAACAGATTTGCTTCTGGCGAAATACAAAACACGCCACAATTTTGGGAAGAATTTGGAAAGTACAGAACATGGCAAAAAGAAGGCTCTATCATATCAGGTGGATTCTTAGGACTTTCTACAGGTGCGTTATTTGGAATAGTGTTTGCATATTCAAGAAACAAACTTCCTAGCCAACACAATATCACAAAGGCTCTAGTCCTCGCAGGAATAATGTGGTTTACATTATTTTTTATTCCATTTTTGAAATATCCTGCTAATCCGCCAACGGTAGGCGACCCAAATACAATAATGTTTAGAAGTTTAATCTATATTTCCTTCATAACACTGTCTGGTCTTGGTGCACTTGGTTTCGCAAAATTCTACAAGAGATTACAAAATAGAAAATTTCTCATGCCTATTGGATATGCCGTTTACGTGATTATAGTTTTTCTATTAATGCCTCAAAACCCAGACAAGATCATTGCTCCATTAGATCTGATAAATGGCTTTAGAATAGCATCACTGAGCACGATGACGCTGTATTGGATTGTCAATGCGATAATACTTGGTTTGCTTTGGCAAAAGTTTCAACCAGATATAGTTACAACAAGAACTTAACGTAACACTTCAAACCCGCAACTCAACATAGAAAAATTTTGTGAAGTGTTCTTAAGATGGAATGATATCATATTCTTATTCTCTTCTTAGTGCTACCATTGGAGACAGTCTCGATGCTTTCCATGCAGGAAACAATCCAGCAGCAATACTTAGAATTACTGACAATATCCAAACTTTGATCATATCAAGTGGTAGAAATATTGGAGACACGTGCGGCGAACTTGTAACCGCACCAGCGGCCGCACGTAGACCACCAGCTGCACCAGCAAATGCACCAGCACCTCCGCCTCCACCCCCAGTAGGCAAAGTAACTGATATAGAACTTAGGGCATAACCTGCTCCTATTCCAACAAGTAAGCCAATTGTTGCACCCAGAATTCCAATCAAAATAGCCTCAACTAAAAACAATGCAAGTATATCTCTACCTTGTGCACCTATTGCTTTCATAGTACCAATCTCACGTATTCTTTCTGTGACCGAATTGTAAAGCGTGGTAACAATTCCAACTGCCCCAACAACTAGTGCAATCATTCCAACACTAAGAATAAAGGAACTATTTCCGTTCGTAAGATTCAATCTTGTAGCCATTATGGCTTTTGGTGTGGTAACTCCAATTGTACTTCCATATAGACCAACAATTTCTTGTTGGACAGTATCCACATCATCAGATGTTTGTGCTGCAACATTCAAAACATCATATTTGCCTGATTTGTGAAATATTTGATTGCCAGTAGGTTCGTTTATGATAACTGCTCTGTCGATTTGAGCATATCCAGTAGACTGCAACACTCCTGATACTACAAAGCTTCTTGATTGTTGTTGTGATTTTCCATTTGCATCAAGATAAGAATATGTTACTTTAACAGTTTGGCCTACGGTAATCAATGTGCTTGTAGCACCAGGCGGATTTGCAATACTGTCACCAACAAGCATTGCAGAACTATCGCTTTCCTTTACTACAGAACCATCTACATATTGCACATTTGGTACAATGATGGTCAATTTTTGAGGATCCATTGCGATCACAGAAGAGCGTATAATACGTCCTTGGGAGTTTAGTGTAACAGAGCCAGTATATTCTGGTACAACGTCTTCAACAGATGGGAGAGATTTAATCTTGGTTACAGCAACATTATTGAGTATGATGGAGGTTGCGACTGTATCTACATTAAAAGTTCTCTGACCTGAGCTTACAAAAAGGATGTTTGTTGCCAAATTGTTTAATTGCTGTTGGACAAATGCGGTTTGCCCTGCACTAAGTCCATTTAGGCCAATCATTAGACTGCTACCCACCAGAACCATTAACACAGTAAGAATAGTACGAATCTTTCTGTCGCTTAGTGCGCCAAAGGATAATGAAAAAATTTCTGCTGCTTGCATAAACTAGTTCCTATCACTTTTTATCAGAAAGGGAATCGTCAAGTAATGATTCAATATCAACATTTTTTTTATTATTTTTTTGAATTTTATTCTTTGAAGAATTACGCTTTTTCATGACAAAAACTGTTGCTACTACTGCCGATGCCCCAGTGATTGGAAGATAAATAAGCATCATCATTCCACCACGAAGGCCAAATGTTGAACCAAATCCTGGACCTACTTGTCTTGCATTAGCAGATGATGTTGGTTGCTGCGCATTAACAGTGGCATTGACAATTAACTCATGAACATGTTTCAAATCGTCAGAATATGCAACTTTGAATGAAATTTGATGATCACCTGGCCTTATTGTTCCTGAAAGCGGAATACTAAATGGCGTTGGAGAATCTGAAGTTAGGTCACCAATGTATTGCGGTGCAGAGTCGGCACTTATTGCTTGTGAAGAAGATAAGGACCCCCCTCTAATGTATTGTCCTGAGCCTCCGCCAGAACCAGCTCCTTGGGCAACATCAATTGATTGAGTATTTCTCCCAAACGTATTATTTTGAATAGGACTTTCAAGCAATTCAGGATGGAGTAATTGAACACTAGTAAATAGTCCTGTTGTGCTTCCTTGATTTAGGAGAGTTCCAGTAAGGGTTTGAGTATTTCCTACATTACTTACAGAAATACCATTTACTTGTATCATGATGTCGCCAACTACAAATGCTCCAAGGTTTAGAGAATCAGTTTTTGCCACGCCATTTGAGATATAGTTTGCAGTAACTGAAAATGATGCAGGAGTATTAATCAAAGATGTTGCTGCAAAGACTTTGGTGGATAATTTTTTAGTGTCACCAGGATTAATGCTTTGTATAGTCCACTTTGAATCTCCAACTATACTAAGAGAGCTTGATGGAGGTATCAAAGAGATGACAACGTTTGAAAGTGTGTTGGTACCGTTGTTTGTAACTGAAAAGGTTAGGTCTTCTAACTTTCCTGCAGTTAAAAGTGATGAGGATTCTTTGTCAGAGTATGATACGTTCAACGTAGATGTATTGGTATCAGGAGATACTACCACTCCAGTCAAGAAATTAGTAGTCAACACGTAACCATATGCATTACCATATGTGATTTGAAGTTGTACATTTTGAGTGGTGCCACTTGAAGCACTACTTGGAAAAACTGTTGTGCTAATGGTTGTCTTGCCATAAGCAGGGATGGTACCAACATTAAACATGTTAGGGCCAAGATTTATCAGATTAGTAGTTGATGATTGCAATACTAGAGAACTCCCGCTACTTGAACTGCCGCCCCTTCCAGCATTTGAATCACCTAAGCTTAAGATAGTAGCAACAACACCCGTGGCGTCTGCACTTCCTCTGTTTACTAGGGATATGGTTAATGTGTTTGGTTTGTTTGGAGTAATACTAGTGGTATTTGATACTGCATCCAATACAATTTTACCGGGAAGCAATATTGGTACCTCAATTTGTGCAGAACTACATAATCGAAAGTCGCCTGCGGTGTTATAACTAATTATAAGTTCTGATGTGGATAGACCAACCTTGGCTTGCTTTAGTACGTTGATGTCAAAATGGATAGTAAAGACAGAACCTGTAGGTACAGTAGCATCATAACTTGCAACAGCTGGATTGGTTGCTCCTCGCAGAATAGCTTTGAAGATATTTTGTTTGGTTGGATCTCCACTTGTTCCAGCAACTACAAATCCAGATGGGAGATTAAGTATTCCTTGCACATTAATAATATCACTAGGACTGCGGTTGACTAGAACCACATCAAATGTTGATGGACCTTCACCTGGACCTACCTCTTTTTTTATTGGATTGCTTGTGATTGCAGACACTACACTTTGATCTGCCCAAAATGAATCCAAGTACACAGGGCCCCTGTAGCTAGAATCCGACATATCAGCTATATTAGAGTTGCACGGTTCGTCAGCATATGCATTAAATGAATTTGGGAGTGAGAAAGATATTATTAAAAGCAATGACAAGAATGATGTTTTTACTACAAGAGATCTTTGTAATTTACTAAAAGCAGATTTTATTGATGACATTTAATTTATGGTATCCCTTTCCACCTTCCCATCTCTTAGAAAGATGGATCTGTCTGTAGATTCTGCAAGTTCCGGATTGTGTGTTACCATGATTATCGTTCTTCTAAATTTGTTTGAAAGGATCTTGAGCATGTGAAAAATCTCCTGACCGGTTTTTGTGTCAAGGTTTCCAGTAGGCTCATCTGCAAGAATTATTGTCGGATCATTTATCAAGGATCTAGCTATTGCCACTCTTTGTTGTTGTCCACCACTAAGGTCTGATGGCTTGTGTTTTGCCTTGTCAGCAATTCCTAGTGCCTGTAAAATTTTCAGAGATTTCCTGTTTCTGTCTGTACTTGACATTCCAGATATGATTGCGGGCAGCTCTACGTTTTTTTGGACTGTACTCCTGTTAATCAAATTATATGATTGGAAGATAAAGCCAATCATATTATTTCGCATGGTTGCAATTTCAGAGTCTTTTAAAGAAAAGATGTCTATTCCACCTATGTAGATCTTGCCTACAGTTGGTCTGTCCAAGGCTCCAATTAGGTTTAGCAATGTGGATTTTCCGCTTCCAGATGGGCCTACAATTGATACAAATTCACCTTTTTTTATTGTAAAGTTAATTTTTCGCAGCGCAACTACTTTACCTGCAGCTCCAGAATCATATATCTTGGAGAGGTTTTCAATTTCCAGAGCTATAGAATCATCATTTGCAGATCTTGTAGAGGTACCAAATTGTGTGGGAGATCCCACTGCAAAGTTCTCATTATGTTTAGAATCAGAAATGGGGTTGGTTATTTCATGATCCATTAACTTTACACTAGTGTTCAAAAACTCTCCCACATCACATATAGTTATTCATAATAAAACGATTGTCGAACCTTGTTCACTAACAAGGTTACTGAAAGGCAGTTATACTTGTGTACTTGTTTTAGAAAAGACTTCATATAAATTTAATACTTGTATTAACGCGCGATAAGACGATATCCTTGTCACATGAATATAGAGACAGAGTTTACATAAGAAAAGATATCATATTAAAATTAACAGAACATGGTGAGATGAATCAAACATCACTATTAAGCTATTGTGGTTTGAATTTGATGAAACATAAAGACATACTTGACAGTTTAGAAAAAAAAGGATTCGTAAAAAAAACAGAAGAACCATGGGGAAGTAAAAAGATGATAAAATATGCTGTAACTCAAAAAGGAAGAGAATTTTGTAAGCTAGTTTTAGAACCTTACGAGGATATGTTTCCACGAAAGGAGAGAAGAGATGAAGAACAAAGTTAGCGAAGTGTTTTATTGGGATATTTCCAAGTGATATCAAAATGTCAGAGCCAGAAACAAACCCAGATGATAAAGAAATCAAAGAAAAAAAGAATAATAACGAAAATAACGATAAATCAAAAGCCGAAAACCTATTTAGGGTTCTAGATGATCTTCTTGTTCATACAAATAGTTCCAGACGTTTGTTTTTAATATTTATTGCATCTGCACTTTTTTTTGCGCCTGTTGCTCTAGTATTAGGCGGAGTATTACTAGGACACCCCACTTACAACATTAGGCATTTGGAAGGAGGAGGTATGATGGGAGAAAATCCTGCCAATATGCCAATGGGAGACACACATCTTCAACTAGTTTTACAGAATGGTACAGTCATAAAAGACATTCCTATTCAACAAATGCAACAACGCCCACACGGTACAGGACCCATATTTTTAGGAATTAGTATTTTTATTATAATTTCTATCATATTTGCTGGAATATTGTTGTTTATTGCTGTAAAGGAGTATCGTTTCTTTTCCAGATGGAATAAGAGATTCATAAAATACAAGTCTCTAAATGACAAAATCGATAAAGAGCTTGGAGAAGACTAGCCATAATTACTACCTGATGAGAAAAAGTAATCATGTCAGCTAAAGGTAGAATTTGACAAGACTTTATCTCAATTTTAAAAATCTTTAGACGTTAAAAATTTAGAAAAATACAAGGTTTGACAATCTTAATATTCAATTTAAAATGCAACACAATTATGAAGTACTATTTGGTTGCCATACCTGCAATTATTACAATTATAGCTTTATCTTACATGCTTTATCCACATCAAAATCAGGATGACAAAGTGACTCCACAGACACTAATGCAAAACGGTTCACCGGTATTGGGAAATCCAGATGCTCCAATTACCATAGTGGAATGGGGTGACTATCAATGCACCTCTTGTCATGCATTTCATGAAACCAGTAAAGATTCACTAATCAAAGAATATGTTGATACTGGAAAGATCAATTTTGTATTTCGCGACTATCCTCTCAATGGTCCAGATTCCGTTCTAGCTGCAGAAGCATCGTACTGTGCAAATGATCAAGGTAAGTATTGGGAATATCATGATGAGTTATACAAAAATTGGGCAGGAGAAAAAACTGGCTGGGTAAACAGAAATTCACTAGATCAATTTGCCAATACCATAGGAATAGACACGACTCAGTTTGACAAGTGCCTTGATGATAAAAAATACGAGCAAAAAGTTTTTGATAATCAAAAATTTGGAGATGGAATAGGAATCAATGCAACTCCATCATTTTTGATTTTTGATAACAAAAAAATAACAAAAATAGAGGGTGCCCAGCCATTTTCTGTGTTTAAGCAAGTTCTAGATTCATTCTAACCAAACTTAATATTCATAATCTCAAGAGGTCATTTAATGGGTAAACCTACAATTCAAAAACAAGACTCTGTAAAGATGTACAAATTACGAAAGACGTTAGAAGAACTTTCAGATAAATCAGGTCGTGGAACAGAACTTATTTCATTATACGTGCCACCAAAGAAAGCATTACATGAAGTGATAAACGGATTACGCGAAGAACAGGGAACTGCAGATAACATTAAATCTGATCTTACAAGAACTCATGTTGTTGATGCACTTTCACGTGTCATACAAAGATTAAAGCTATACAAAAAACCTCCTGATAATGGCCTTGTTGTTTTTTGTGGTGCACTTCCTGCGGAAGGAGGAGGTCCAATTGGTAGTGAAGTAATCAAACTTTACGAAATAGAGCCGCCAAAAGAACTACAGACATTTCTTTACAGATGTGATGATCATTTTCATGTTGAATTGATGAAGGACATGTTAAAAGATGACAACATGATTGGATTTTTAGCAATTGATGCAAAAGATGCTGGGTGGGGTTTGTTACATGGTGACAAGCTTGAGGTATTATCAGAAACATCGTCTGGAGTAGCAGGCAAACACAGACAAGGTGGTCAGTCAGCAAGAAGATTTGAAAGATTACGAGAAATGGAGCTTAACTCATATTATCACCGAGTTGCAGATACAACAAGAGAATATTTTATTGACATTTATCCAATAAAGGGACTAATAATATCAGGACCCGGTCCTACAAAAGAGACCTTCATAAGAGAAGAATATCTGGAATATCGTCTACAAAACAACATTATAGCAACCCTTGATGCATCATATGCCGGTTCAGAAGGGGTTCGCGAAGCATTTGCCAGAGCACAAGAAGTATTATCAGATTATAGAATGGTAGAAGAGAAAAAACTTGTTGAAAAACTCTTCCAGGAAATTAATTTTCCAAGAGGGCTTGCAATATATGGATTGAAGGATATCATTGATCTTTTAAAAAGAAATGTTGTGAGTATGGTACTTATCACTGACGATACCAATCTACGAAAACTTGATGTCACATGTAGAAGATGCCAAAATGTACAAACCGAGATTTTGGAGCGGCCCAAACTCATACAAAGAACTCAGGACCTTTTAAGCTCGCCATGTCCCAATTGTAAGAGCATGGATTCTGAATCTGTCGAACATGATATCGTAGACTATCTGGAATTAGTTGCTGGCGAAACTGGTGCAAAACTAGAAGTGATATCAGGTTCAACTGAGTATGGTACAATGTTATCCAGTATTGGAAAAGTAGGGGCATTTTTGAGATACAACCCAAATCAGTAACTCGATATGTAGCATAGAATTTTTGTAATAAAAAATCAATTCGGTAGCTCTAATTATTTTATAAAATCAACCACGCTATGGAACATATATTACCTGAAGAATTTGATTCCAAGATTCTATGCAACTGAAAAAAAACATTGGTACTCTTTTATGCTGATTGGTGTCCTTATTGTGCAAATTTTAAACCGACTTTTGAAGAAATTAATTCAGACAAGGCACAAAAAAAGGTAGCATTAGTAAATGAAGACGAAAATCCACTCTGGGATAGATTTAACATACAGACAGTACCCACAATGATCGCCTTTCAAGATGGAAAAATCATTGCAAGAAGAGATGCCAAGAAACATGTAGGTTTGACAAGCTCAGATATGGAATCAATACTAAAGGAACTTTAAGACCATTTTTATTGAACATACACACTTACAAGATATGCAAACAAAGTGCAAGGTTAGATTCGATTTTACAACAACAGATTCTGCTTACTATATAGGTGGAAGATATGATCCTTTGATCGTACTGACCGATATTGAAGGAAAATTGCCTGCGCATATTCAAAAATCCCAGTATAAAAAAGATAAAAATTCTGCAAGAATATCTGCTGAATATTTCATCATTTATGACGATGTAAATCTCCCAACGCAAGAGGCGGAGGGCTCTTTTGCAAGATTTGTGGGTGAAGATCCATATGAAAAGTTATTTGAAAACGATATAGGATTGGTAAAAAACCTAATAAAGGCAACATATGGTGTAAGCAAAACCCAGAATAATAAAATTGAACACAAAATAATACATAACATAGTAATTTAATCAAGATTTAATTTCATTACAAGGTCAGAATCTTTATGTAATGTCATTTTGTAAATTCGGAGAGAGAAGTTACTGAGCTAGTTCTATGTACTTTCTTATTTTTGTCGCAAGATTTTCCAGATCATTGTCATTTGGAATCATTCTTTTTGTCCATGCTGTACCAGTACTAGAATATCTTGGCACTATGTGAACATGAACATGTGGGATTATTTGATTTGCTGCCTTTCCATTATTTTGTGCTATGTTAAATCCATCCGCGCTAGTAATTTCCAATATCGCATGTGCAATAACAGGTATCTTAGAAAATAATGAAGATACATTCTCTGTATTCATATCAGTGATTCTTTCATGATGATCTCTTGGCATGACAAGCGTATGACCTCTTTGTATTGGATATTTATCCATTATAGCGACATGAGTTTTATCTTCATAAACAAAATGTGCCTTTACTTTTCCTGCAACAATATCACAAAAAAGACAATTCATAGAATACTAGGTTTTGGTATTTTATTTAAATTAATGCAAAAACGATTGTGCAATACCAGATAGAATAATTTGGAACTAGTTCACAACAAAATTTCTTTATGGGTTATAAATTAACATTGCATCAAAAATGATTACTAAAACTATTGATACATGTAATCAATTAGAAATCTGGTTTTATTCGCCTTCAGGAAATTGATAAAATGATGGTATGTTAGTTGGGGGATTACCATACACTAGTGCAATCTCATCATGAGCATTTAATGGAGTATCTTTCAAGCTCGTAGTCACAACTTGTCCGTTCACATAGATTACCGGGTCTCTATCAGCTGGAGGCATTCCTTTACTAGTAGACTGCCAAATGTCAAAGAATTGACCTAGCGTGAATCCTCTTTCTTTAGGAGACTCGATATGTATTACACCATCTGGAGTATGTGTATGCAACCAATACAGACAGGTATTACCTTCTATTCCAATAAATGCAGGAATGATTGATGGAGTACCGTCAACAAATATGTCAAGATGTGCATGTACATGATAAACAACGTATTCGGTCGTATCACATTCAATTCCATCTACAAGTGGAACATTATCTGCCCTAGTGTTATCTAATTTATTAATGACAACTATCAATATTATTATGATAGCTGCAATTATGGCTATTGCAATTATCTTATTTTTAGTCTTTCTTGGTCGTTTTTCATCATTATGTTTTTCATCATTATGTTTTTTATCAAAACCTTCATCTTTGTTTTTGCCCATGCCTAGCTATGTTCTATTTTTCAACTTAATAATTCAATCGAAATTTTTATGCTTAAAGTTTGGGTGACAGTTTTACAGGTTCAATAAAAATACCTGCGAAAGGTCGTTACTAGATACTGTTATTTAGGGTAAAAATTTGAGTTTGATCAATTTATGGGCAAAAAAGATCGAGAAGAGCGAGTAAAGGAACGAGAGAGTTACGTTGAAAAACATCAGAAACAAAAAATGAAGTACAAACTAGTAGCTCTTGGCGTCTTTGGAGGCATTATAGCAGTTCTTGCAATTTCAAGTTATAATTTCTATGAATTATCCACCACTGTAACTCCAGCTGGTGTTCCGCCTGGAGCAGGTCCTCTTGGAGGAATTCATACTCATGCAGGATTATTAACAATGATTTATGGTCAGATCTTTGATTATTCTACTCCAGCTTATCAGATAAAAAGTCCCTACATATCATTTCAGAAGAACAATGGTGAAACTCTTCACATGCTTGCAACAAATGTGACTATGGGGTATTTGTTTAAATCACTTCACATAGGATTAACTGACAAATGTTTCATCTTTCCAGACAAGAGACAGTTTTGTAGTGATTCCAAGTATACTCTAAAGTTTTACGTCAATCATCAACAAGTGTCAGGTATACTTAATTATGTGTTCAAAGATAGTGACAGGATTTTAATTTCATTTGGCAATGAAAATCAGACCCAGATAAATGATCAATTAGCAAGAGTTGATTCCTTCAAATTAATTACTTAGAGTTCTTTAAGAGCATCTTTTAGTCTGTTGAATTCTTCAATTGTTATTTCTCCTTTGGCAAGCCTATTTTTTAGAATCATAAGTGAATAATCTTCTTCTATGAAATCATCTTTTTCTACAGATTCTATAGAATCATCAACATTCTTACTATTCATTGGTTTGAAATCAGAATTAAACCAAAGTTTATTTTTCTTTGCATAAAGAACCGCAACAATTACACCTGCACCAACTAAAGCAATCAGAGGATACAGTATATTATTAAAATCAACTGATAACGGTTTATTTTCAGATATTGTTCCCATATTAGATGTAAAAGCATTGTCTATAGAATCTCCAAGATGCACATTTTCATTCAATGAGATTTCCTTCGATTTTGCTTGCATTAACTGTTGTAATCGTTTTGCATTTTCAATTCTTTTTTGAATTTCTTCATAAACTGCTTGAGCGTCAGTGGTTTGTGTAGTTCCAGTATTATTTTGTGTTGATGTCCCAGATGAACCCTGTGGAATAGTTTGTACTGGTGTAGACGTGGTTGTAGCGTACATCACATTAGATGGATTACTTGTACCTGCAGAATTTATTGCTGATACTCTATAGGAGTATTGTTTACTTGGAGTTAATCCAGTATCTTGATATGTTACTGTTGCACTGTAGTTAATTACATTAAACCCATTTCCACTATCTCTTTCAATTTGATATCTTGTTATTGGTGAACCGCCATTCATTGTGGAAGTGGACCAAGAAAGATCAATTTCCGTGGACGAATAAGGAATTGCTTTTAGGCTAGTTGGGGAAGGCGGAATAATTGGTGAACCATCTGGTGAAAAAACAAATGATACTGTTTTACCAGCTGCCTGATTCATAACGAATGCCGTAGCATTGTAAATTCCCTTGAGTGAGAACTTTAGTTGATTATCTTGAGTACCAGTATCAACCATGATTTTATATTCATTATTATCTGCAATTCCAGACGATAAAACCACAAATTTATTGTTAGGATTATAGATTACAACTGTAACATAGGGCGGATCACCAGATGCAGTTTTGCCTGAAAACTGAATCTGGCTCCCTCCTTTGTAAAATGCAGCATTGGTTTGAATGGATGTGACTTCAGCATATGCAGGCAAAATTATCGAAGAAATCAATGAAGATATAAATAAAATTGAGAATAGATTTATCAAGCTAATCTTCATAGGCTGTTTTTCTACTTACATAATTATTAAAAACGCGTAGAATTGATACTTTTCGATGTAAAGCTAAAACAATACAAGTGTCTTTCGATGCATAACACCTCAAATTACCTAATAAACTGCCTTTTTCTTATGTTGATTATCAAACAAAAAACGAAAAAATTATTTCACTCTAGTTACGCTTTTGATGCTGTGACTGTACCAGCAAATGATCCAGCGTCTTTTGCTCCACCAGAGTGAACCCACGAGAATGCTATCGGAACAGAGGGTCCTGTTATGCCACTAATTGTAAATGGCGCAGAACCACTAGTACCACAAATACCAAATGAATCATTTCCAGTCAGGGTATAGATACCATTTCCTATCTTTCCACCAGTAATAGATCCTGTTCCAACCAAGCCTCCACCACTAGATGTCACCACACTGACTTTACCAATCATTTGAGTACCTTGCTTTGAGGCGAAAAAAGTGATAGATCCTTGGTTTACAGACCCATCACTACAGGTGATAGTTCCTATCCCAGACCCAGTAATACTACAATTCGTACAGGGTTGAAGAATTGCAAAAGAGGGCTGATTGCCTGCCAAGATTATAATTATTATTGATAATAATACTGGTAGTGAAATGCTAAAAACAGTGCGGTGAAGACCTGAGCCGGATGATACCATTATTTTTTACCCAATTATAATAAGAAACCGAATTATTTAATGCGGTAGCGTTCTTTTGTAGCGAAATGTAATTTTTTTCATGTACAGACCTATCTAATGTAGTATCGTAACCTTCCACGCAGGATGTATTTCATTCCATCCATGAGGAGTATCAGTCACCCATGCCCCAACAGCCTCTATCTTATCACCATCTTTTGGAACCTCTACAAGGTTGGAGTTCTGATCTTTTGGTATGATCTCTATTACAAGCATACCATTTACTTGATTGTTATTCGCATCGTTTAGCAATTTTTTGTATTGGTCATTTACCTCCAAGTTGAATTGATAATCCCCATCATCTTGTTTTGACATCTCATGTACTATTCCTACAGCTGCTTGACAAGTTGACAACACCTTGAACCGTGCTTGTCTGTCTACTCCGTCTAGAACATTACCTTGTCTACAATTTTGATCTGAGTTTGTCTGAATTACTGTTTGAGGACCAAAGTAATTTGTATAGCCATATGTTGAAACAAAGGCTGCAATAACTGTAGCTATTAGAATCAAATATTTTTTATTCAATAATTTTCTATCTTGATACCATTACTTCAAGTATTCTTTTTGTTTACCCTGTTGTCGAAAAATTTAGAACCTAGAAATCAGGTGTGTGATTGTTGGAAGATGAGATGGACAAGAATCAAGTTTGCTTCAATGCGTTTCGAATATTTTTGAATATGTCTAGTGTGGTCTCAGGTCCCCATGTTAGTAAGAGCATGTATTTGTTTCCTATAGGCATTGTTAATCTGCAGAGATTGTCATATACCGCGAACACATATTGGTTTTTTCCTAACTTTGCACTCAACTTCTCGCGCACCTTCATCGAATTGACCGCATAAATTAGTGCTTCCTTGTGTTCCTCGTCGTTAAGGAGGGGTTTAAGACCTTCTCGAATTTTTGTTCCAAGCACTTGTCCCTCCATGTCACAGACTGTCGCATATCGTATACGATCATCCGACTTCATGACTAAGCTTAGCATCTCTTCCACACTCAATAAAATAGGTATGATAGCGAGGCATAAAAACAAAGTGTTTCTCAAAATAAAATTGGAACATCTTCTTCAGGTACACTGTCAGTCTGTGATCTATAAAATCAAAAACTCATTATTTTTTCTAAATTAGGAAACATGATAGTCATTGATTCTGTTAACCATCTGCCTTCTGGAGTACGTATTGCATTAGGCAGTATTGAATTTGAGTTCGTAGTATTTGAAGAAACATTACTTGAGCTATTGGATGATTGAGCAAGGACAACATTTGTTTAGCTGAAATTACAAATATTTCCTTATTTATTTTATCAAAACTTTTACGACAACAGCATGTTTTTGGCTTGAAATCGGGGGTAAACCATTTTTGTTGATAATCAGTAAAAATGGTTAGCTCACTTCTGACGCCTAAAAAACTGTCTGTCTTATTCTAAACTTTAATGCTACTAATCTATCTGGTTCTACCTATGTATACCATGGTCTACTTCAGGGTAGTATCCACAAAACTGACCGAAGAGGAACATGATAGATTGTTAGATGTTTGCAACGTAATAGGTTGTACTTCTTCTACATTGATCAGAGATGCAATATTGAAAATAATCAATGTAGAACAAAAAACAGCAAAACAAGAATTTAATCCAATACGAAAATTTGCAAAGGAATTAAACATGAAATCTCAGCAAGAAAAAAAAGAATTTCCTATTGAATTAGCAAAACTTCTCGGCATAAAAGAAATTAAATAAGCTATACTTTTAATCAATATTTTCAGATTCTCACAGGTTTGAACCCTGTAAAACTTTGACTCTTGTTTGGTGTTGTAAAATCATAAGATGATTAGGATCTGGTTGGAAACCCATGCAAGCGAACTTCTCGGTGGTATTTGACAAGAACCTAGAATAACTGTCTTACCAAAAATATATGCCAAATTCTTTTTTGGATTTAAGTATGAATCAATACTTTACATTTGTAAATTTTTTCTTAATATATCTGATTTCTATTATCTGCTCATTCCAACTTTACATAAACCAATTCTACAATTATGGCAGACATAATCGTCGGCAGGATTCTGACAACCACAGGAACAGGTACAGGTATAATCATTCATCATCAATATTGCGCCAAAGTAGAATATAACTAATCTCTACTGTAACCACAATTCATAGTAAAAAAGGAAAATTTCCCACAACTAATTTGGGGTTCCACTCATTTTACAATATGTTTAATCTATCCTTACGTAATGGTAATCAATAGGACTACGGTCTTAGTCTGACAATTCTGTTGATGATTTTTGCATGGTTGGCGCCAGTACTGGTCGTTAGATAGAGAAGATGTTTGTTACCCAGTGGCATAGTTATGCGCTTAATTTTTGCATATTCTGCAAGTACATATCTTCCCTTACCAATCTTGCGAAACAATTTGCTTCGTATCTTCCAAGCTGTCACCGCCAGTTTTAGTGAATTTCGACTTTCCGAAGGCGTCAGAAGATTTTTCACTCCTTTTCTGTGTCCACTAGACTTTACTCTACCGTTCATGTCACAAATTGTGACAAAACGAATTGCTGGGCTCATACTCATAACTTTCTTATGTAGATTTTGATAGTTCATGAGAAATATGATGTTTGATTAATAATAAAGTTTCTTATGTTAAACTCCTTAAGATTTTCAACTTTTTTAGATGATGATTTTTCAATGCCTCAAAAATTTTTCTTTGTATTTTTTACTACGCGGTCTTTGTCTAAGTTTATAATTACAGCAAGGACACGCCAAACCATCCCATTTCATAAATATATTGCAAAGATTACACCTTTTTTGTCCTTTATTGTATCTAGTACCCCTAAAAGTATTGTAAGCTTTGTATTTAACACAAATTCCTCTACAGAACATTATTGCTTGTTCCCTTTGGATGAAATTCCAATCACGGTTTGTGTGCAATAATTTTTGCTTAGAACTTGTTCGTATACTGGAAAAGCAATTCTTCTTACCAAGAGTACTTAATGTTACATGCGTTATTGAAAAAGATATTGTTTAAACTTTACAGATCCTATCGTTGGTAATAAAAGGAAAAATTGCACATTAAATCATATGTCAAGAATCCTGGCTATCTAAATTGATAAAAAAAAATAGAACAAGTTAATCTGTGTGTATGTTGTTTTGGCATATAATGCCTGAAAACAAAACTGAATTGGAGGTATTATGTGACAAAGTTTTCAAGATAGATAATATGATTCGTTCTGTCAGAGTAATTAACACAAAGGGAAAGTTAGAGGTAGGTGGCATGAGAGAAGGCCTAGTGGCTCTAGAGTCTTTTAAAAAAGATGAGATGTTGTTTATGGAGCTCGCACTTCGAGTGCGAATGCGTCACGAGTTTGATGAGGAATTTGGTCCAGTTGAATTTTCCCTTTCTTATCGTGGAAAAATAATTGTGTTTAGTTTTCCCTTGAAAGGTGACATGGTTCTTATGGTAACATCAGAAAGACAAGTTGATTTGGGAAGAGTTCCGTTTGAAATTTTAAAATTACTGTGATGTACCTTATTATTTGTTCGATACTTTACAACAGCATTCTTCTATTGTACAGTTAGGACATTCTGTGTTAGATTTACTTCGTTTGCAATCTTCGGGAAAACATCCACAGTATACACAACACATTGAAGTCATTATATGACACTCAAGAATCATAGGAATCACTACAATATCAAATTTGCCAGTGGTTATGGATTCTCAATCAAAGTAAAATATTCTAAATCAATACAAGCACTTTTCTATACATAACACCGCAAATCACCCAAAACGAATCATGCTTTTTCTCCTCCGGAAGACGGATTAGTTGATTTTGTCCTCTGGTTTTGGCATGAACGGTTGGCTTTTTCCTATACTTTTGAAGAGGCATTCTTCAGAACAGTGTGTACTTTGACCGTCTTCAATACTTTTTCCACACATCTCACATTTTCTAGTCAAATCTACTCTTCCATATTGACATCAATACTTTCCATTGATTCAGATTTTGATCTAAATTGCTCGTCTTTCTCATCAACTTCTTTTCCCCATTTCTTACTTCTGCTTTCATAATATTCTTCCCACTCTATTTTTTCAGAATCATCTTTGAGCCCCCATTTGTTTCCTCTGTCAACTGGTTTTTTCTTTTCCTGATTCAAAATTATTGATATTTGCCCAAGTAATTTGCTTTTAAATTCAAGGTTAATTATCAGACTTGAGAATCAAAATTGTTTTTAATTACAATGAAACTTGTTTAAAAGAACGGAAGAGGAACCATTCCTACACTCCTGGTCCAAATTGGCATAACTTTGGATTTCTGTTTCAGGTTCCCTTCCCAATGATTTCAAGCCGAAAACATGTTGTTGCGGTAAAACTTAAAGATCAATAAAATAAAAAAGAATTATTGGACTGTAACGTCTGTCAAGCCCAATGGGATTTTCGAACCAATTGTAGATCCACATGCTGGTTCAGGAATTATGCTAAATGCAGCGGCATGTCCATTAAATGGAGCTGTCGTCTCAGTGTTTTTCACAATGACGCTAACTTGGGCATTGTTAATTTTTAAACCCACAATTGGTGCATTTGAAAGGTCTGCAACGCAAAATGTTGCGCTTCCAGCCCCATTTGCTAAAACGACATTGTGTGCATGCCATCCATCAGGATTTTGTGTAGAATCACGAGCTGGGTTTTGGTGAGTTCCTGCAAATTGTTTTGCGTTATGAGTTGTTAACGCAAATGCAGTTTTAGACCCACCATCATAAAACCAAGCAAATCCTGCCAATGCAGATGTATGCCGTGGTACTGAACTTGTCGCTGCAAGAGACAAAGTTGTAGTTTGTCCTTTAGAAGAAACAGTTACAGATGATGGAACTATTCCTTGCCAACTTTGTACTGCTACTGCTGAACCAATCATAGATACTGCAAATACTGCAGTCAATGTGATTCCTAAGATCGTTTTTGTCTTCATTGGTTAAGTTAACTCTTGAACTTTATTTAAGGGGGTTGCGTTTGTCTGCGGTGAAATGTAGTTATTTTTTTCAAAATTACAAAATTTTCACAAGGAATTAGAACTGACAGTTCAGTTTTCTATATGTTGTTTGAATTCTATTAAATTATGGAATCTATCTACTTGTTTAATACCAGTTATGCATTCATCTGCAGTATAAGTATTGAATCTGAATAACGTAATCTTGTATAGGACCGAAGATTCTGAGATTAATGTATCAGTTCAGATTTGTGTGAATTTTTGAAATGAAAAACATGAAAATAAAATGATGGCTGTGGTTATTTCCTAGAGTAAAGATTTTTCTTTTGAAACCTAATCTATGTTCTTTCCACAATGTGGACACATTCTTTTCTCTCGATTTTCCATTTTAAGGTCCATAGTCAAATCTTCTCGCAGCAAAGTAAGGCATACATCCCATGGCGTGAATATCATGTCCTTATAGACGACACAAGGATAATCCATTTTTTCCATCATTGAGCAAAGTTGGTTAAACTTTAAGTCTTCTGTAATTGCCTTTACATTTTCTAATTTAAACTGATTAATGGGGATATCAAAAAAATAGTCGATATCTGTTTGGAATTTTAGTATCCTTGAGATCTCCCCAAGTATTAAGCGGTCACTGATAAATTGGTTAGAGTTTTTTAATAAGAGTCTTCGAGTTTTGTTTTCAAACATCAGGTTGAGTATCTTGCCCAAAGAGTCATCTTGCTGAAAAGTAACAATTTTCTTTTTCGGCATCGACGAAACAGAAATGTTGGTCTTGCATTTTGTACCAACTTCAATCATTTTCCTTGCCGAGACAGTAGAACAATCACCAAATTCATTAGAAATTATGGCAAAAGCCCGCCGGGAGTTTTTCCAAATTTCTATCAAATCCCTGAGTTTTGTTTTCTTTTCAATTTGCGGAAGGTCCTTAAACATAATCTCGCTAACCTTGGTTTGATACTGGAAATCACGTGTTGGATTTTTTCGTAAATGATCTAAAATATCATAGCCTCCGACTATTCCAATTGGTTTGAAGTCATCGTCCCGTACTATGATTGAATCTACGACGGATTCTACATATTGGGCGCACATTAATGTAGCAACCCAAACTTCCCTTCCTTTATTGAGATTAATGCATACCGTGTCGGTTAATGTTTTTGGGAATAATTCTTCCAGAGTTAATTCAGATACCTTTTTGTTATTTGAGATAATCATAATAACACGATATCTCTACGTTTGCTGCTTTTTAAAATACAATGTGGATTATCAAATGTGGAGCTTACTATGATGGGTTTATGCCGTTGATATTAGTGTAGCCATGTTAACCGCAGTTTTAAATACATTTTACTCTGATTCATATCATCTGAAGTTGCTTTTCATCTACTCTTAACAAGCTATCAAAGTCTTTAATCATAGTCCATTCAAGGAATTTTTTGAGATTACCATAGTACACTTTTTTTGTATACTCTGACTTGATTGCATTTTCAAAGAGCAACAAGCTTCTTTGCATGACTAGAATATCTCCTCTGAGGTTATTATACGTCGATCCACACTGATAATGCTAAAATTATGCCAGTTTTCTTCCAACTGTATTCAAAATGGAAATATCTAGTAGAAATGTTGTAGTAGGACCGTCCAGAGCCCCTCACAGAGCAATGTATAAGGCAATGGGATTAAAAGATGAGGATTTTGGAAAACCCTTCATCGGTGTATCCCACACTGGAAATGAGGCTACCCCATGTAACATACATCTTGGAAGATTAGCTCAAAAAGCAAAGGATGGAGTAAGCGATTCTGGAGGTACGCCAAGAGAATTTGCAACAATTGCAGTAAGTGATGGCATTGCGATGGGTCATGAAGGTATGAAAGCATCTTTAGTCAGCAGAGAAATAATTGCAGATTCAATCGAGATAATGGTAAGAGCTCATCAATACGACGGATTAGTTGGAATAGCAGGTTGTGATAAAAGTTTACCAGGTACTATGATGGGAATGGCAAGACTGAATCTTCCATCAGTTTTTGTTTATGGCGGCACGATCATGCCAGGAATTTATGAGGGAAAGCAAGTCACAGTACAAGATGTTTATGAAGCTGTTGGTTCGTATGAAGCAGGCCAATTAACTCTCGAGGCTTTGAAAAATCTTGAAAATGTAGCATGCCCAAATGCAGGTTCTTGCGGTGGCATGTATACTGCAAACACCATGGCATCAATTAGTGAAGCAATTGGAATTGCGTTACCTGGCAGTGCATCTCCTCCAGCTGAAGACCCACGAAGGGAAAAAATGGTATATGATAGTGGCAGAGCAGTTCTAAATCTTTTAGAACATGGGATAAGACCAAAAGATATTTTTACATTTGAAGCATTTGAAAATGCAATTACAGTTGCAAATGCCATAGGTGGATCTACTAACGCAGTTCTTCATCTTTTAGCTTTATCACGTGAGATTGGAGTGCAACTAACACTAGAAGATTTTGAGAGAATTAGAAAAAAGACACCTCATATTGCAGATATGAGACCTGGCGGATTTTATGTAATGTTAGATTTGGATAAGATTGGAGGAATTCCAATTTTAATGAAGAGTTTGGCTAAGAAAAATCTTTTAAATGAAAATGTAATGACTGCGACTGGTAAGACTCTCAAACAAAATCTAGCCTCTATTACACTTTCATTTAATGCTGATCAAAAAGTACTCAAGCCAATTGAATCTCCAATTCATGAAACTGGAACATTGGAAATTCTTAGAGGTTCACTTGCACCAGATGGCGCAGTTGTAAAAGTAGCTGGAGTACACGCAAAAGAATTCAGAGGAAAGGCAAAAGTCTTTGATAGAGAAGAAGAAGCATTTGATGCGATTTCAAAAAGGGAAATAAAAGAAAAGGATGTAGTGATAATAAGATACGAAGGTCCCAAAGGAGGACCTGGTATGAGAGAGATGTTGGGAGTCACTGCGGCGCTTGTGGGACAAAAACTTGGAGAAAAAGTGGCACTAGTAACTGATGGAAGATTCTCTGGTGCAACAAGAGGTCTTATGATAGGTCATGTGTCTCCAGAAGCAGCTGTTGGTGGAAACATTGCTCTAGTAAAAGAAGGTGATGAGATCATAATCAATATTGAAAAAAATACTTTGGATATGATAGTATCTGAAAGTGAACTTGCACAAAGACGTAAAGAATGGAAACCTAGAAAGCCAAATTATGAAACAGGTGCATTAGCAAAATATGCATCACTTGTAGGTTCTGCCTCCGAAGGCGCCATCACTAGTCCACTAAGATAAATTAAATTTTCTAAAAATTTAGAAATCTACTGGAAGATGATATTGGCAAAAAAACCTAGTTTTTTCCATAATTGTTTTTGCGGTTATGGATATTCCATCTTCTAGTCTTTTCTCACAAATACTACAAACTGCTTCTTTGACAGCTGTTTTTAGAGTAGATGCTTTTTTAACAAAATATAGATCCTGGAACAACAAAATTTCGTTCCTATTCTGCCTTGGAGCCAATATCTGCGACATGTATACCATTACGTCAAGATTGGATATAAAGGTACCGTACTATACAGTAACTTCCTAAGATCCTACATCTCCAAACTAGTTACTTAATTTTAAATAGAGTTTAGAACAGGACTTTCTATATGGGTGACCGCATTTGGACATTCAAAGCTTAGTATAGTACCCCTAGAGTTTACTGGCTCCCAATTCGAACTATATAACAAAATTTCAAGAAATTATCACTATTCCTTTTTGTTTGAATCTCTAACTGGACCTGAGGAACTAGCAGAAACCTCGATTATGGGATTTGATCCTTCAATTGTTATCAAAGGATATGCAGACAGGATAGTACTACGTGACAAAAATGGAAATACAAGAACAATTCTAACAAACGATCCGCTATCAGAAATAAAAAAACTCCTTCACGAAATTCCTGATCAAAAATATCGTTATCTTGGAGGAGCAGTAGGAATAATAAATTATGATGCAATCAGACTATGGGAAAAGATTCCAAACTCGCATAAAAAAGAAGACATACCACTAATGGAATTTGGAATTTACACTGATGGAATCTTGTATGACAATAAGGAAAAAAAATCATTTTATTTTTATTATGACAAAAATAGAATTGATAGTGTGACATTTTCTGAGACAGAGTTTGAAGAGTTTTCATCGTCAGAAATTTTAGAAAATCTAGACAAACAACAATTTGAAAAGATGATCAATAAAGCAAAAAAATACATACATGATGGAGATATATTCCAAGTAGTGCTTTCTAGAAAATTCAAATTTTCTGCTGAAGGCGATTTACTCAAAGTATACAAATCACTTAGACAGATAAATCCGTCACCATATCTTTATCATATGAAAATGGGTGACAGGACTATTATTGGCTCTAGTCCAGAAATGCTGCTCAGGGTAACTGGAAGAGTTGTTGAGACATTCCCTATTGCTGGCACTAGACCAATAACTGAGGATGAAGAAAAAAATGAATTATTGAAAAAAGAAATGCTAACCGATGAGAAAGAATTAGCTGAGCACACAATGCTCGTAGACCTTGGTCGAAATGATATCGGGCGTGTTTGTAAATACGGTTCCGTACATGTAAAAGAGCTTATGGCTATCAAAAAATTCAGTCATGTTCAACACATGGTTACTCATGTTGTTGGAAGATTGGATCAAAAGTACGATATTTTTGATGCAATGAAAGCCGTGTTTCCCGCAGGGACTGTTTCTGGGGCGCCAAAAATTCGTGCAATGGAAATCATTGACGAGTTAGAACCTGATGAACGTGGACCATATGCAGGAGCGGTTGGATATTTTTCTTTTAATGGTTGTTGTGATTTTGCCATTGCAATCAGAACCATATTTTTTGAAGGAAAAAATGGATTTATTCAAACTGGAGCTGGTATAGTATCAGACTCAAAAGCTGAAAATGAATGGTTAGAGACTCAACACAAAGCAAATGCGATGCTTAATGCACTAAAGGAGGCATCAAAATGAAATTTCTAATAATTGACAACTATGATTCATTTGTTTACAATATTGCGCAGCTTCTCGGGGAGCTTGATGTTACATCAGATGTAATTAGAAATGACAAAATAACACTTGATGAGATCAAAAAACAAAATTATGATGCAATAGTGATATCACCAGGGCCAGGAACACCAGAAGATGAAAAATATTTTGGAATCTGTAGCAAGGTAATAACCGAATTAGGTCCAACAACTCCAATCTTAGGAGTGTGTCTAGGTCACCAAGGAATCATTCATGCCTTTGGAGGAAAAGTGGTAAATGCGGGCAATGTAAGACACGGAAAGACCAGTCCAATAGAACATTACAAATCCCCATTATTTGAAGGAGTTCAAAACCCATTCAAAGCTACAAGATACCATTCGTTAGTGGGGGACAAAACAGTAATTCCAGATGTGCTCAAAGTAACTGCAGTTGCACAAGATGATAAAGAGATAATGGCAGTAAGTCATAAAAAATACCTCATCGAAGGAGTACAATTCCATCCAGAATCAGTAATGACTAGCGAAGGGAAAAAAATTCTAGCCAATTTCATAAAGTTGATAAAAAAATGATTGCAGAACTAACAAACAAACTTTCACTGTATCAGGATCTTGGATATGATGAGATGAGTGGTGTCATGGATGAGTTACTCAAAGGACAAATTCCTCCTCAAGAAGCAGCCAATTTTTTAAGGAATTTAACTGACAAAGGCGAGTCCGATGAAGAGCTTTTGGCAATGCTAGACAAAATGCAACAATATGCTATTCATATCAACCCAAAGAGATCAGGTAGAATAATTGACGTATGTGGCACAGGTGGCGATAAAATGAAAACATTCAATGTTTCCACAACAGCAGCATTTGTAATTAATGGTGTCGGTGGGACAGTAGCAAAGCACGGAAACAGATCAGTTTCTGGAATTTATGGTAGCGCAGATATTTTCGAATATTTTGGATATGATCTAGATATGCCACCAGAAAGAGTGACTGAAATTATAGAAAAATGCGGAATAGGATTTATGTTTGCACAGAAATTTCATCCAGCAATGAAAAACATTGCAGAAGCAAGAAAAATTCTTGGAACAAGAACCGCATTTAATTTGCTTGGACCTTTAAGTAATCCAGCAGGCGTAAAGAACCAGCTAGTCGGAGTATTTTCTGCAGACTATCTTGAGAGAATAGTATTATTACTAAAGTCACGCGGTGCAGAAAATGTAATGGCAGTATTATCTCATGATGGTCTTGATGAACTATCCACTAGCTCAAAAAATCAGATTTGCCATCTCAAAGACGGCAAGATAAGTATCAGGATTCTAAATCCGGCAGATTTTGGATTGACAAAAGCTACTCTTGGGGACATTCAAATTTCATCAAAAGAGGAAGCTATAAAATCATTCATAGGTGTGTTGAGAGGAACTGCAAACAAATCAATGATCGAAGTTACTGCACTTAATGCCGCCGCAGGTTTGATAATTTCGGGCATTAGTAATGATTTTCATGATGCAGTACCGATGACGTTGGATTCTATAAAAAGTGGTAAATCATATGATGCGTTTAGAAATTTCATTCGTTTTTGTGGCAATATAGAAAAAGTGGAAGAGTTTGAAAAATCATGAAGGGCATGTTGCAAAAACTTGCAAATAATTCACAGAGAGCAATAGATGAAGGAGTTTACAAAATATCAGAAAAATTACCAAGATCAAAAAATAACATAATTGACAACATTAGAAAAAATAAACATGCCTCACTAATTACCGAGATAAAATTTTCTTCTCCATCTCTTGGAAACATTCGTAATGTTTCAGACCCTGTAGAAATAGCAAAATTAATGGTTCAAGGTGGCGCAACTGGGCTCTCCATACTTACACAGCCTCATCTTTTTAATGGCTCACCGGAGTATTTCCAAAAAATTCGTAGACATGTCAGCATACCTCTTTTAATGAAAGACGTTGTGATTGATAAAAAACAGATAGATGCAGCTGAAAAAATAGGCGCTGACTGTGTATTACTTATACAATCAATTTTTGATAAAAAATTTGCCAATAATATTGATGAATTTATCGCCTATACGCACAAAAAAAACATGGTGATACTTTTAGAGGCTCATACAAAAAATGAATTTATTAGATCAGCACAAACGGATGCAGATATACTTGGAATAAATAATCGCAATTTAAATACACTAGAAATTGATCTTAACACAACAAAAGAAATACTCAAAGACCGAAAAGAAAAGCGGATAATTCTCTCTGAAAGCGGAATAGAATCTCCAAAAGATATTAAATTTCTTCACAAATGTGGTGCAGATGCATTTCTTGTTGGAAGTAGCATAATGAAGAGTAGAGATATCAAGGGACATGTAGAAAAGTTGGTGTTATCAATATGAAAATAAAATACCCAAAAGGGGGAAAATTTGGTGAGTTTGGAGGCAGATACATTCCAGAGACGCTAGTTCCAGCAGTAGAAGAATTAGAAGAATCTTACTTAAAATTTAAAAATAATAAAGAATTCAAAAAAGAATTAGACTATTATTTACGTGAATATGCCGGTAGGCCAACTCCCCTATATTTTGCAAAAAATCTAACAGAAAAAATCGGTGGTGCCAAGATATATCTAAAAAGAGAAGATCTTTTGCATGGTGGAGCACACAAAATCAATAACACATTAGGTCAAGCCCTTCTTGCAAAAAAAATGAAAAAGAAAAGAATCATTGCAGAAACGGGAGCTGGGCAACACGGAGTTGCAACTGCAATGGCTTGTGCCGCACTTGATTTGCCATCCGAAGTATACATGGGATACAAAGACACTCAACGCCAAAAGCTAAATGTTTTTAGAATGAAACTTCTTGGCTCTTCTGTTCATCCCGTAATGGAGGGAACCCAGACACTGAAAGATGCGATAAATGAAGCAATTAGAGACTGGATTACAAATGTAGAAACCACTTACTATCTCCTTGGTTCAGCAGTTGGTCCGCATCCATATCCTGTCATGGTCAGGGATTTCCAATCCGTAATTGGAAATGAAATCAAATCACAGATGAAAGAAATTGAAAAGAAAACTCCAGATGCTGTGATTGCATGTGTTGGCGGAGGCTCTAATGCCATTGGAACATTTTATCCATTGATAGATACCGAGACTGAAATGTTTGGCATTGAGGCAGGTGGAGAAGGAATTGACACAGAACATCATTCTGCGACACTAATGGCAGGATCAAAAGGAGTGTTACATGGAATGTTGACATACCTTTTACAAGACAGTGAAGGACAAATTCTTGATACACATAG
>Ga0334722_10001094_pt1 | contig 35382 bp, 28 predicted proteins | sample C3_bottom_MG_FD_207210 | JGI IMG/M metagenome (GOLD analysis project Ga0334722, IMG submission 207210) | Sediment microbial communities from Yellowstone Lake, YNP, Wyoming, USA - C3_bottom | ecosystem: Environmental > Aquatic > Freshwater > Lake > Sediment | place: USA: Wyoming | collected... | reverse complement strand
GGCAGGCGCGGGTGGCTTTGGCGAAGAGGTTGTTTCCTCCTTTGTGAAGGAAGCAATCGTCCATCTGGGCAGATTTTGTGGGCACGATGTGACTGAAGAAGTGCTCGATGAAATATTCAGCCGCTTTTGCATCGGCAAATAATGCCAATTTTTCCCGGAGCGGGAAAAATTGGCTGCGAAGGCGGTCAAAGTTGGAGAACGCCGCAGACGGGGTTTTCCTCGGGCTTCTAGAATAGGCGGTCAGATGAGTGTTATTAACAAAGAATATGATGTGCTGGTGGTCGGGGCCGGGGTTGCCGGCATCCACGCCGCCCATGCGGCCGCCGAACATCATGCGACGGTGTTGCTGCTGACGAGTTCCTGGGATACGGTTGGTGTTTTAGCGTGGGGTTCGAGCTGGAGCGGTGACAATAAAGAAAAAGAAAAGACCCTACCGGGATTTCCGGGAAAAGCCCTAACCAACTCAGCGATATATGCGGGACCGCGCGCGAACGGGCACGTAATCTTAGTCGATAGCTTCAAATATCAGGGATTGTGGAAGTATCGCCTGGAAAAAAGGGCGGAGATAACGATTTTTCAAGACACCTGCGAAGCGCTCGAAAGGGCCAAGCGCGGCTGGATCGCTCAGACCGCTTGGGGAGCGGAATTCAGGGCAAGAACAGCCATATTGGCAATAGGGCCCTTTCTTGGGCAGGAAAAAGACAGGGATAGCAGCAGGAGCGTTGAAGGAAGGTCCGGTGAGGCAGGCGCTGAACGGCTGCGCGAATCGATAGCGGTCCTAAAAATCGAGACACGCCCGGACGAGTGCCGGGCGGCCCCAACGGTTGCGGCCCACTCGATAAACTGGGGGCGGGTGCGCAAAGGGGATACCGGTAAAACAGCTGACCCCGTGGGGGCGACTTGCTGGACGGAAGCAGCGAACGGCGCCAGAATCGAGCTGGAGCCAACCAGTATCGTAGGCGATGAGATCTACCTGCGGGGATGGGAAGGTGTGACAGAAACGCACGCGTTTAAAGAAAGCAGAACAGCACTAGAGGCTATGGTTGGGCTGGAGAAAGCCCACATCACCAGGCCGGCGCATGGCGTGTCATATGTGACCATCCGTCCCGAACTTCTCCTGGAGACGATAGACCCGGAGATGCAGCCAAAAGCCTCTCCTGCCGCGCATCCGGAGCCTTGGGCCGCGCTGCCAAAGCTTGAGCGGTCAAGCCGGTTTTCGGCCGGATATCCAGACGGGTTACGGGGACTATTTTTTGCGGGCCGGTTTAGCGGAGCTAAAAGCTATAAGGAGTCCGCGGAGCAGGGGCTCAGGGCAGGCGTAGCCGCGGCATTTCTAAAGTTTCACGTGAAACATGAACAATAGCAAGCGGTACGACATCTTGGTCATTGGCGCAGGCCACGCTGGGTGCGAGGCGGCGCTTGCGGCAGCCAGGATGGGCTGCTCGGTGTTGGTGGCGGCAATAAATATTGATCGAATCGCCCACATGCCGTGCAACCCGTCAATTGGCGGCCTCGGCAAGGGGCAGCTGGTTAGAGAGGTAGATGCTCTTGGCGGTGAAATGGGCCGAAATATTGATGCGACCCTAATACAGATAAAAACCCTCAACGGGAGCAAGGGTCCGGCGGTACAGGCGCTCCGGGCACAGGCAGACAAACGCGAGTATAGCCGGGTGATGAAGGCCAAGCTCTTGGCGGAGCCGAAGATAAGCCTGCGGCAAGGCGAGGCCGTGGCGATAGAGAAGGCGGGGGAAGAAGAGCTTCAGGTCAAGACCGCGGACGGGGCAACGTTCACGGCGAAGTGCGTCATAGTGTCTACCGGGACATTCCTCAAAGGCGAAATGGTCATTGGGGAGATAAGACAGTCCGGCGGACGGTCCGGCGAGTCGGCGAGCGGCTTTGTGTCGGGAGCGCTTCAACGGCTGGGGCTGGAGCTGGGAAGATTTCAATCCGCCACCCCGCCTCGCGTTTGGGCCGGAAGCATCGATGCCGGCCGGATGCTGGTACAGCCCGGAGATGTGCCGCCACCACCGTTTTCTTTTTCGGGTGTCGGGAAGCGCAAGCGTCGACAAAGAGACTGCTATCTAACATATACAAACGCGCAAACGCATAAGGTGATAACGGATAATCTTCATCTCTCACCGATAAAAAGCGGCTCTGTGAGCGCCATGGGCCCGAGGTACTGTCCTTCAATCGACAGAAAGGTGATGAATTTTCCCGACAGAGATCGGCACCCGGTCTTTGTCGAACCTGAAGGCCGGGAAAATGAAGAGCTCTATCTCCAAGGCCTGACGACAAGCATGCCGATAGCGATACAAGAAAAAATCATCCAGTCGGTAGCGGGGCTCGAGGAAGCCAAAATAATTCGTCCCGGATACGCGGTCGCCTATGATTATGTCTTGCCCCATCAGCTCAAGAACACGCTCGAAAGCACTGCGGTCCCCGGGCTGTTTGCGGCGGGCCAGATCAATGGCACCTCCGGCTATGAGGAGGCGGCGGCCCAAGGGCTGGTGGCCGGCATCAACGCAGCGCTAAGGTGTCTTGGCCGGGAGCCGCTGGCAATAGATAGATCCCAGGCGTATATCGGCGTTTTGATAGATGATTTAGTCACGAAAGAAATAGACGAGCCATACAGGATGTTTACGTCTCGCGCCGAATACCGCCTGGTCTTGCGCTCGGACAACGCCGATATCAGACTGACGCCGATCGGCCATCGTCTCGGCTTAGTATCTGACGAGCAGATGGAGAAGACCGAGCGCAAGCGGCGCGGGACGGAAGCATGTCTGGCCAAGCTAAAGGCGACCAACATTAGAGTTTCGGACCTGCCGGGAGCATCGCCGACCGGCGCTGCGTCGTCCGCCATGTTCAAGGCGATCGATTTGCTGAGAAGACCGGAGATCGACATCGACGCCCTGGCCGGGCTCGCCGGGCTCGGCAGGATAACCAGAGAATCTAGACATCAGGCTGAGATAGAGACCAAATACGAGGGCTACATTAAAAGACAGCTAGACCAGATAGCAGCGCAAAAGCGTCTTGAAGAAGTCCCGTTGCCGGCGGTCGATTACGAGCGGATCGGCGCGTTGTCGACCGAAGCCAGGCAAAAACTCACAAAGATTAAGCCGCAGTCCCTGGGTCAGGCGGCGCGTATCGCCGGTGTGACGCCCGCGGATATATCGATATTGATGGTGCACCTACAAGCACGGCGGAGTTCATGGACGGAATGAAGCGCGCCGCGGCCTCGCTCGGCATCGATCTCAGCCGACATCAACTGGAAGCCTTTAAGAAATACCGGAGCGTGTTGGCGGCGGCGAATAAGTCCGCTAATCTGACCGCTATACCTGAAGACAGATATATAGATGAGCACTTTATCGACTCCCTGACACTGTGTGCGGCCGGCAAAGTTGGGAACGGGCTAAGAGTCGCGGATGTCGGTACCGGCGCCGGGTTTCCGGGGGTCCCGATAAAGATCGTCTTTCCCCGCCTGGAGCTGCACTTAATCGAGGCCAGCCGCAAGAAAGCCGGGTTCCTGGAGCGGCTTGCGGGCGAACTCGGTCTTGAGGGCGTCACGGTTCACCGGCTTCGCGCGGAAGAAGCGGGCAGACAGCCGCAGCTTAGGGAGAAAATGGACGTGGTGGTGGCGAGGGCTGTCGCCGGTCTGCCGGTTCTGCTAGAATATGCGTTGCCCCTTTGCCGAGTCGGCGGTTGGTTTTTAGCCATGAAGGGACCGAAGCTGAGCGAAGAGATCGAGGCTTCGGAACGGGCCGCGCTTGAGCTGGGCGGGCGGATAGATTCGACCCTGGCCCCCTTCGGCCCGGCAGAAGAACTGAAGAGGGTGATCGTTCTGGTGCAAAAAGTCAAAGAAACCGGCGGTCGATATCCGCGAAGGGTGGGCGCGCCCGCAAAGCGGCCGCTCGGAGGTTAGTCCATGGATTCAGCCGAGAAAAGAAGCCTGACAATCGCGATCGTCAACCAAAAAGGCGGCGTCGGCAAGAGCACGACGGCTGTAAACTTAAGCGCCTGCCTAGCGGAAAACGGCAAGAAAGTCCTGCTTGTGGACCTGGACCCGCAGGCCAACACAACGAGCGGGCTAGGTAAACGCCGTGACGACAGGGTCAAATGCGTCTACAATGTCCTCATCGACGACGATCCACTGGAATCCCTCATTGAAGATACAAGCATAAAGGGCTTATGGCTGGTGCCGTCGACGATCCAGCTGGCCGGGGCGGAAATTGAAATGGTATCGAGGTTTTCGCGCGAAGCGCGACTGCGCGCAGCCCTGGAAAAAGTCAGCAACTCCTTTGACTATATATTGATAGATTGTCCGCCCTCTTTAGGCTTGCTCACCGTGAACGCGTTGACGGCCGCCGATAAGATAATCATCCCGATTCAATGCGAATACTATGCCCTCGAGGGCTTAAGCCAACTGGTAGAAAGCTTCAAGCTGATCAAGAAGCACTTGAATACAAGGCTGGAGATCGCCGGCGTTGTCATGACCATGTTTGACGTCCGCACCAAGCTTTCCGCCCAGGTCGCCGCGGAAGTGGCCAAACACTTTTCGCAAAAAGTCTACAAAACAGTTATCCCGCGGTCGGTCCGCCTGAGCGAAGCGCCGAGCTTCGGTGTGCCGATCATAACCTATGACGTCAACAGCAAAGGCGCGCAGGCATATCAAGAGTTTGCGAAGGAAGTGATATCGCGTGGTTAAGAGAGGACTAGGACGAGGCTTAAGTTCGTTGATCCCCAGCTTGGCGACGGAAAACACGGCATTGGAGGAGATCGCGATCACAGAGATCCGCGCAAATCCAAGCCAGCCGCGCGTGCAGTTCGACCCGGACGCCTTCTCCGAGCTGGTCGCGTCGGTCAGCCGGCACGGGATAGTCCAGCCGGTGGTGGTCAGGCCAAAAGATGGAGGTTTTGAGCTTATCGCCGGGGAGAGAAGATGGCGGGCCGCCCGCGAGGCGGGCCTGGAGGCGGTCCCGGCCATTATCAAGACCTCCGACGACAGCGAGTCGCTACAGCTGGCGTTGATTGAAAACATCCAAAGAGAAGACCTTAATGCCATAGAGGAAGCGGCGGCCTATCGCCGGCTGGTCGATGATTTTGGTTGCACCCAGGCGGAGATGGCCGAGCTCGTCGGCAAGAACCGGACGACGGTCGCCAACACCATGCGGCTGCTGCAGCTGCCTGAAGCGGTCCGGGGGATGATCTGCGAGGGGCGTCTCTCATCAGGCCATGCCCGGGCCCTGTTGGCGCTGGATGGGAACGACGCTCAAATCAAGTTGGCGCAAAGAGTGGCCGGCGAGGGGCTTTCGGTGCGGCAAACCGAAGAGCTGGCGCGTCTCTGGCAGATGTCGCAAAACAAGACCGCCGGCGTGCGACCCTCCCCTTCGCCCGAGATAAAAGCTATTGCGCGCCGGCTGGGAAAATCGCTGGGGACAAAGGTCAGAGCTAAGCTCGTCGGCAACAAGGTGAAGGTCGAGATCGAACTGAAGGATGCAGACGATCTGCGGCGCCTCGAAGACCTGATTGTAAAAAATGCTCTACCTGGATAATGCCGCCACCTCTTTCCCGAAGCCGCCGCCCGTACTCGCTGCGCTCAAGCACTGCCTGACTAAGGTCGGCGCTAACCCCGGCCGCGGCCAATACAAGATGTCGCTGGCGGCCGGGCGCATCATTGTGGAGACGCGGGAATCATTGGCCAGGCTGCTTGGGGTCGCCAACGCGGCCGACATCGCCTTTACAGCCAACGCTACGGAATCGCTTAATCTGGCCATAAAGGGTTGGGTGCGGCCGGGCGACACCGTCATCACCACCTCCATAGAGCACAACTCGGTTTATCGGCCGCTTGCTTATCTGGCAAAGAAATACGGCGTCAAGACGCTCAGGGCTAAAAGCCTGTCTGACGGCCGACTCGACTTAAAAGACTTCCAGCGACTGGTAAAGAAATCGACCCGTCTGGTCATTGTTGCTCACGCCTCGAACGTTATCGGCAACATCCTGCCCCTGGGCGACATCATCGAGATCACCAAGAAGGCCGGGGTGCCCTTGCTCGTGGACGCGGCGCAAACCGCGGGCTGTGTCCCACTCGACATAGATGGTGCGGCCATCGACATGCTGGCGTTTACGGGGCATAAAGCCTTGCTCGGACCTCAGGGCACGGGCGGCCTGTACATAAACCCCGGCCTCGACGTCGAGGAGCTAAAGCAGGGCGGGACGGGCAGCATGTCCAAAGAAGACCAGCCCCGGTTTCGTCCGGACAGATATGAGAGCGGCACGATGAACACGTTGGGCCTGGCCGGGCTTGGGGCCGCCGTTAAGTTCGTCCTTGACACAGGGGTTGAGAATATCTGGGCGAGCGAGCAATCGAAGATGGCCCGGCTGATCGACGGCCTTGAGCCGATAAGAGGGCTAACCGTCTTCGGGCCGCCGGCCGGCAGCCCGCGGGCCGCGCTCGTTTCCATGCACATGGACGGCATCAGCGCCCATCAGCTGGCCTTCCTGCTGGACAAGCGGTTCGATATAGCGGCGCGGGCGGGATTTCACTGCGCACCCGTTGCTCACCGCGCCATTGGCACGTATGAAAGCGGGACGCTAAGACTAAGCCCGGGGTACTTTTCGACCGATGAGGACATAGATGCCGCCATCGATGCGCTGGCTCAGATATCGCATGATCTAGGCTGAGTATGGTATTATAGGCGCCTGTGGGCCAAGGAGGTTTTGCCGTGGATAGACGATTTTCTTTTCAAGACTTTGGCATCGGCGTGCTGACCGGGCTGGCGGCAGGGGCAATAATCGGCATTTTGTTTGCCCCGGACTCCGGCGAATTGACGCGGGAACGATTGGTCTTGCGGGCCGGCAACATGAAGCTTTCAGCGCAAGAGCTGATAGATAATGCTAGAAACAGTTTGGAATTGGCAGGAAACAAGCTTGACGGTGTCTTCGGCGCCCAGGAAAGAAGCCTACGCAAACGTCTCGGGGAACTTAAGGAAGAACTGGAAAAGTATAACTTGACCGGCGCTTAGGGCATATGGCCGCAAAAAAACCTAAAATAGCGGTATTAATGGGCGGCCCCTCCGTGGAGCGAGAGATATCTCTAATTACCGGAGAAGAGATTCGCCGGGCCCTGGCGGTCAAGGGCTATAAAACCATCGCGATCGACCTCGATTCCGACGTTGTCGACCATCTGAAGAACAGCGGATGCGATCTTGTCTTCATCGCGCTTCACGGTGTGCCGGGGGAAGACGGGACAATCCAGGGCCTTCTGGATATCTTGAAAATACCTTACGTCGGTTCAGGGGTTTTGGCCAGCGCCGTCGGCATGGATAAGATCCGCTCGAAGATGATGTTCAGCGCCCTCGGCATCCCCGCGCCGTTTCATATTCCGGTCAGCCGGCTTGAATTGAACGGCTCGGCCTCGGATCAGTTGGTGCGGCGCCTGGTCGGCTCCCTCGACCTGCCGATGATCGTTAAACCATCGACAACCGGGTCGGCTGTCGGCGTCAAAATCGTTGAAGATGAAGAAGAAATCGAACCGGCCTTGCGCGCGGCGACCGATTTCAGCGCGGAAGCGATGGCCGAGGAATTCATCTCCGGCGTCGAGATCACCATTGGGCTGCTCGGCAACGAGCAGCCGCGGCCGCTGCCCGCCATTGAAATAGCGACCGAAAACGAATTCTACGATTACGACGCCAAGTACACCGCCGGCAAAAGCCGGCACATTATCCCGCCGCGCCTCCCCGGAGAAGTAATATCCCAAGCCGAGAAGTTCGCTGTCGCCGCCCATGTCGGTCTCGGTTGTCGCGGCTTCTCGCGCGTCGATTTTATCGTCGACAAAGAAGATAATCTGCCCTATATTCTGGAGATAAATACTATTCCCGGGATGACCCCCTTGAGCCTCTTCCCCGACGCCGCCAAGCACGCGGGCATTGAATTTGAAGACCTGGTGGAAACCCTAGTCAAGCTGGCGCTGGAGTAGATTAGAACGCGGCCGAAAACCCCATCTGCGGCGTTATCCTCTACCTCGGCTCGGTGTTCGTCTACCTTCTGCCCCACAAGACAAAGTCCGTCTTGCGGGGACCCCGAAATTGCATCTGGGGCTTTGGGCCGCGTTCTCCGGTCTATAGGCGGATTTTGACGGGGCCGGTCGCTTTTTTCACCTCAAAGAAATAATCCGAACCCATTTTCTTGATCAGCGTTAGGTTTTTTGGCAGAGCGGATTTCGCGGGCGCCTTCCACCCCGGGATCGACGATGAATGGACGATAACGCCCTCGACGCCCAGTTGGCGCAGATAAGCGACCGAGCGCTTTGAAGGAAAGTCGGCCATTTTTGGCTCAAGATCGGCCCAAAGGGGCGGGGTATAGCCGCTATAGCCATTGACCAGGCGTTTGCCGTGGTAAGCGGAATAGTAAACGTATTTAACCTGCTCGCTTTGGACTGGAGGCAGCTCGATGATCGCGCCGGAGTGCGTGGTCTTGGCCAGCCACTTGTAAATCGCCGGGATATGGTTGCCGGAGGCGATCGGTTGTGAGAGCGGTATCGGCCAGGATATCTGCTGTATTACAATGAATGCCAGGGCCGCGGCTGCCAAATAGTCCGCCCGCCCATTGTTCAGCCGCCGCTCTTGCCAGAGCTTGATCAGCCGGTCGGCCCCAAAGGCAGCGAGAACGCATAAGCCCAATAAGACGAGCACGCCGAACCGGGCCGGAACCCGCATCGACTTAAAGCCCGGCACCAGCTCGAATGGGATAAAATAAGGGAGCGGGACGAACCGGCCGTGGACCATCTTATAGGGCCCCAGACTTAAGACAAGCGCTATCCAGGCGACGACCGCATAGAATAGTTTGATTTGACCTGCCCGCTCTTTTAGACTGACACTTCGCGCCATCCCGGCCGCGCCTGCCGCCGCCAGGACCAAAACAGCCAGGCCCGGAAAGAGGATGTCCTCGACGCCCGGCTTAGCCCGTTTGAACCACTTGCCCCATAATAGGTTCTCAGGCACCGTGGCCGTATAATCGGTCGGGCCGGCCGCGTAAAAAGCCGCTTCGCTTAAGTTCCGCTCAAAGTTGGGCATCGATTGGTGGAGCTGCAGGTATGGCCGGATAAACGGGAAGGCAACAACACCCAACAAACTCACGGTCACGGCCAAAGAGACGAGGTTGCGCCGGTCCAGCTTAAGTTCGCGCCAGACAGAGAAGAAGCCGACGAACAGCACCAGCAACATGCCCGCGTATATCGCGTAATACCAGCTCGACAGGGCCTCGAGCCAGAGCATGATCGCGGCCAACACCAGGTACCTAACCCTGTGTCTGTCCAGCCACTTATGCAAGAAAAGAAGCATCAATATAAAAAAGACATCGGTATGTAGTTGGATGTGTCCTATCTGCGCCAGGTGAAAGGTCGAGAACGCGTACAGGAGCCCGACCATAAACGCCGCCGCGGCGTTGCCGGTCAGGTATTCGGCCAGCAGAAACATGGCAGTAGCGGTGCCCGCCAAGAGCAGGACAAGCAGAACGTTCACGGTTATTAGCGGGTTATGGGTGGCGTAATAGACAGGTAAGACCAGCAGGCTGGGGATGAGCATCAAGTCTGAATAGGCCAGGGTGTTCCGGTAGGGGTAATAAATATTGGTGTTGAAGAGCTTGGGCAAGGAGAATTGTTGACTCAAGAAAAAGCTGTCGTTCCATGAGACCAGCCAGCTCATGAACAACGGGTCGCCCAGGTCAAAAGGGACTTTGTTATCGATATGCTTAACCAGGGGGTAGGTGGCCAGGACAGCTGTCGCCAGATATATAAGAAAGATAAGAACTACTGTCAGGGTGCGATGGGCGCGCAAAAACTCTATGGGGCCCGCCTCTCTTCGTCTCCTTCCCCGTTCTTGCCCCGGTATCGCATGATCGCTAAGACGGCCAGGGCGACCAACGCGAAGAGGCCCACGGAGATAAAGGGGTTTTCCAGGAACTTGAAAATCGCCAGAGCCCCGGTCGAAACAGCCATTACCAAGGCTCCGGCCCCAAAGACGCCGGCGGCGATCGCCGGGATTGAATAACGCAACTTTATCCCGAAGAGCCAGGCGACCAGGCAGCCGGTCCAGGCGCCGGTCCCGGGCGACGGAATGGCGACAAAAATAGCCAGCCCGACGGCCCCATACTTATCGATTCTTTCGGAGTGTTGTTGGCGCGTTCGCTCAAAAAGTCCGCTTAAGGTCCTGTCAAAGAACTTGGAGTGGGACATCAACCACTTACTGGCGGGCTCCAAGAAGAGCAGGATGGGGATGATGGGCGCCAGGTTGCCCAGGATCGCCAGCCACCAGACCAGCCACGGGCTAAGGTGGAACCCCAGGCCTAACGGGATGCCGGCGCGCAGTTCGCCGAGGGGCAACGCGGAGACCAGAAAAACCACTAGTTCTTTCGGTATCGAGCTCACTTGAAGACTCCAAATCTCTTTGTCACATCAATCGCAATCAGCGGCAAGACCGCTCCCGTCAGGACCAATCCCCACTGCCACAAAGCGATCGCTTCAGTTCTGAAGACAAGCTGGGCGGGGGGGAAATAAACGACAACCAATTGCAAAATAATAGAGGCTACTATCGTCAGCAGCAAGGGCCGGTTAAGAAAAACCCGGCGGCTGAAGACCGAAGCCGACTCAACCCGGAAATTGAATGTATGGAGAAGCTGGGCTAATACCATAGTAGTGAAGACGAGCGTGCCCACCGATCGCAACGGGAGCCTGAAGACGAATAGGGCGGCGATGAAGACGCCCATCACCCCGGCGGTGATGGCCAGGCCCCAGCCGATCACCTGACTCCAGGTTCGACGAGTGAGAATTCCCTCGTCACGCGAGCGGGGAGGATGTTTCATCAGCTCGGGCGAGCCCGGGTCGATTCCGAGCGCCAGAGCCGGCAGACCATCGGTGACCAGGTTTATCCAAAGAAGCTGCACCGGCAGAAGCGGGATCGGCAATACCGGCACGATAGTCGCGATTAGCAAAGTAAGCACTTCACTGATGTTGCACGAGAGTAGAAATAGGATAAATTTGCGCAGGTTGTTAAAGATATGCCGCCCCTCTTCGACCGCGGCGACAATGCTGGCGAAATTGTCGTCGGTCAAGACCATGTCTGAAGCCTCTTTGGTCACATCCGTGCCGACCATGCCCATAGCGATACCGATATCCGCGCGTTTGACCGCCGGGGCGTCGTTTACCCCGTCGCCGGTCATGGCGACTATGTGGCCGCGTCGCCTTAAAGCGTTGACTATTTTGACCTTGTCCGCCGGTGCCACCCTGGCGTAGACCCTGATCTCATCGACGATGGCGGCCAGGTTTTCCTCGGTCATGGCGGCCAGGTCTGTTCCGGTTAGCACCTGGGGCAGATTGGCGCCGGTGGACGGTGGGCCGGGGGACAGATTAATATCTGTCCCCGTCAGGCCGATCTGCCGGGCGATGCTGGCGGCGGTCAGCCGGTGGTCGCCGGTGACCATGGCTACCTGTATGGAAGCATTGCGGCAGGCTTCGAGGGCCGCCTTAACCTGGGGCCGGGGCGGGTCTTGCAGGCCGCCGAAGCCGATGAATGTCAGGTCTTGCTCCAAGCCGGCCGCGTCGCTTTCGGCCGGCGCCTCGCTCAGGGAGCGCCGGGCAAAGGCCATGACCCGGTAGCCGTCAGCCGCCAACCTGTCGCTGATTTTTTCCAGCTCTTTCCGGACGGCCGCCGACAGGGGCTCCCGGCGCCCGTCATTTAAAACATGGGTCGAGCGGGCCAGTATTGTTTCCGCCGCGCCCTTGGCAAAGGCAAGCGTCAGTCCGTTATCGCTGTTGACGGTCAACATCCGCTTGCGTTCGGAATCAAAAGGGACTTCGCCAAGGCGGCGCCACTTTTGTCGCGTCTCGCCGACATCCATACCGGCATCCTCGGCTGCCAGCAGTAAAGCGGTCTCGGTCGGGTCGCCGAAGAGCTCGCCATCGGCGCCGAAGCGGGCGTCATTGCATAAAACAGCCGCGGAAAGCAGGTCGCTTAGGGGCGACTTTCCGTCCCGGTCGAGTTTGCCGATGTCGATAAGTTCATTGTTTATGTAGGCTAAGCTTAAGGTCATTCGGTTTTCCGTGAGTGTCCCGGTCTTGTCGGTGCAGATGAAGGATGTGGAGCCGAGGGTCTCCACGGCGTGCAGCTTGCGGATGATCACATGTCGGCGGGCCATTTCCTGGACGCCGAGGGCCAGCGCGAGGGTCACTACGGCGGGCAGGCCCTCGGGTATCGCCGCCACCGCCAAAGCCACCCCGGTTAAAAAGGTCTGAGCGGGGTCGAAGCCCCGGATGCCGTAACCGACGACGAAGACCACGCCGCTGACGGCCAGCGCCAGGAGCGCCACAGCCTTGCCGACTTTCTGTAGCTCTATCTGGAGGGGCGTCTTTTCTTCGGGCTGCTGAAGCAGTTGGGATATCTCGCCCATCTGCGTCGCGTCGCCCGTCGCGTAGACGAGCGCCCGTCCCCGGCCGGCGACCGCTACCGTCCCCATAAAGGCGAGATTTGTCCGGTCTCCGACACCGAGACGGGTTTCGGCCAGGGCGCCGATGGTTTTTTTTGCCGCCTTCGACTCACCGGTCAAAGAAGATTCGTTCACCAGCAGGGAGTTGCTCTCTAGCAGGCGAGCGTCGGCTGGGATGTTGTCCCCGGCCTCGATGATTATTAAATCGCCGGGGACCAGTTCGGCCGCGGGCAACTGCCGCTCAGCTCCGTCCCGGACGACCTTAGCCGAGGGCGCCGCCAGCTTGCGCAACTGCTCAAGAGCCTTTTCCGCCTTAACCTCTTGCCTAAAGCCCAATAAAGCGTTTAAGATAAGAATCGCGGTTATGGCAAGCGCATCAATTTGCTCTCTTAAAATAAAACCCGAAATCAGGGCGGCGGCGATCAAGACCCAGATCATAAAATCGTTGAACTGCGCCGCAAAAATAGCCAGGGAAGAGGCGCGGGCCTTGTCTTCCAGGCGATTTGCGCCAACGGCGGCGAACCGTTCCTTGGCTTCGGTTGACGAGAGGCCGCCGGCTAAATCGGTTTTAAGCAGGTCGGCGATTGCCGCAGCTGTTTGTGTGTGCCAAAATATTTCCGGTTCAACCAAACGCAAAGCTCACTTAATAGTAGTTCGGAAGGCGACTCGGGCTTCAGTATACAATAACGGGCGGTTTTAGTAGAAACAGAGGGCAGGTTTAAAAGCAATTGATGGGGACACCGCCGCTTGTTGGTTTCGAATCATGAAATGCGTTGCGCCGGCAATAATTAATGCGAGGCATCAAAGAATATGGATGGTGCCCCCTAAAGTAAAAACCGTGAAACGGACCTCAAGGAGGTAGGCTGGTAAATGGCAAAAGAGAAAATCACACTGAGCGTTATCAAAGCGGACGTTGGCGGCTTTGTCGGTCACTCAGACATCCACCCGGATTTGCTGAAAAAAGCCGAAGACGAGCTGGCCAAAGCTAAAAAAGACGGCCTCATCATCGACTCCCACAGGGGCAAGGTCGGGGATGATATCGCTTTGATAATGACCCACCGGAAGGGGCCGGACAACGAAGATATTCACCGGTTCGCCTGGGAGACTTTTGAAAAGTGTACTGAAGTGGCGCGCAAACTCCACCAGTATGGCGCCGGTCAAGACCTTCTTTCCGACGCCTTTTCCGGTAACATCAAAGGCATGGGGCCCGGGTGCGCCGAAATGGAATTTGTCGAGCGTCCCAGCGAGCCCATTATAATTTTTCTGGCCGACAAGACCGAACCCGGCGCTTGGAACTATCCTCTTTACAAGATGTTTTGCGATCCGTTCAACACCATCGGCCTGATCATCGACGCGAATATGCACATGGGCTTTGATTTTGAAGTCGACGATCTGATCGAGCGCAAGAAAGTCATCTTTTCGTGCCCGGAAGAAATGTACGACATGCTCGTTTTTATCGGAGCCCCGAGCCGGTTTGTCGTCAAGCGCGTTATGCGCAAGGGCGGGGGCGACATCGCCGCCGCGACTTCCACGCAAAAACTTAGTTTAATTGCCGGTCGATATATCGGCAAGGACGATCCGGTCATGATCGTCCGAGCTCAGAGCGGCCTGCCGGCTGTCGGCGAAGTTCTTGAGCCGTTCGCTATGCCGCATATAGTCGCCGGCTGGATGCGCGGTTCGAGCCACGGCCCGTTGATGCCGGTTGGTTTCAAAGATGACACGCCGACAAGGTTCGACGGCCCGCCGCGGGTGGTTGCGCTCGGGTTTCAGTTGGCGGACGGGCACTTGGTTGGCCCAAGAGACATGTTTGCCGACATAAGCTATGACAATGCCCGCCGGAAGGCCCTTGATGTGGCCGATTATTTGCGGCAACACGGCCCGTTCGAGCCGGCTCGGCTACCGCTCGAAGAGATGGAATATACCACGATGCCGGACGTCATGGAGCGGCTTAAGGACCGCTTCGAGCCCGCCGATTAAAAACATGCGGAAAAAAAGCATCGGCTCTTTTGGAGCATGTTTTTCCAGGACAGGGGTAAGAAAACGCGAATCCATTTAGGCTGGGGGGAGATTATTGCCGGATAGATTCCCGAAGCCGGTTGTAGTCGCGCTGGGCGCCGTGGCTATTTTTGAGCTTCTGTACGTGACATTCTTTGAAAAGTGGCTCGGCCAATGGTTTGTTTTTCGGGCCCATTTACCCGGCATCTTCGCGCTTGGCGTTATCCTAATATCGGCCGCGGTCAGCTATTATGAGTACCACGGGATCGGACCGCAGGGCGGAATAGTCCGGCGCGGTCTAAATCACCCCCATGTCGCTTTGACCTTCGATGACGGGCCAAGCCCGGAATATACCCCCAAAATATTGGATGTTCTCAAAGAGAAAGAAGCGAAGGCCGCCTTTTTCATGGTCGGCAGCCACGTCGAAAAATATCCGGATGTCGCCCGGCGCGTCTTTGCCGAAGGCCATGATATCGGTAATCACACCTATTCGCACCGCGATCTCGTGCCGGCCGGCAGAAAGACGATACTTACCGAACTTAATAAAACCGATCAAACCATTCTGCGGGTCGTGGGCGTCCGCACCCGCCTTTTTCGGCCACCCCGGGGCATTATCTCAAACGCCGGCCGCAAGCTCTTGGTCGAGCTGGGCTACACTATCGCCTTGTGGACGGTGAGCGCTGTCGATTGGCGGGGCAGGCCGCCCAAAGCCATAGTCGGACGGATAATGCGACACATCAAAACAGGCGGCGTCATCTTGTTCCACGACAGCGGTGCCGTTGTTCGCAGAGAGGGGGCCGATCGCGGTAATACTGTGGAAGCGTTGCCCCTGGTCATTGACGAACTCCGGCGGCACGGCTATGAGATAGTCCCCTTATCGCGAATGATACGCGAGCTCGAACAGATCGAAGCCGAAAGTTTGGTAGAAGCTCAGGCCGCCCCATCATCAGCGGGCCAGGAAGTCTAGCTCTTAAAATTGAAAATCATTATCGCTCCGGACAAATTCAAGGGCTCATTATCGGCAAAAGAGGCAGCCGCCGCTATAGCCCGAGGGGTCGGGCGCGCGGCGCCTGACGCTGTCATCGACCTAATTCCGATGGCTGACGGAGGCGAGGGCACGGTGGAAGCGCTGGTAACCGCGACCGGCGGCCAAGAGATATCTGTTTATGCGACCGACCCCCTGGACCGGCGGGTTGCGGCCGTCTTCGGAGTTTTCGACAATGCCGACGGCGTCAAGACGGCGGTGATTGAAATGGCCGCCGCCTCCGGACTTGCTTTGACGGCCGGCGCCAACCGGCCGCTGGAAGCGTCCACTTTCGGGACGGGCGAACTCATTAAGGCCGCGCTCGACGAGCGCTGCGGCTGCGTCATTATCGGTATCGGCGGCAGCGCCACCACGGACGGCGGCACCGGCATGGCGACCGCGCTCGGAGCCAGGTTCTACGATGTCGACGGCGACCCCGTGCCGCCGGGCGGCGGCCGTCTTGCCAGGCTTGATAAGATCGACGTGGCTGGGTTGGACCCGCGCTTGGCGCTTACGGAAATCCTGGTCGCCGGCGATGTCGACAACCCCCTGTTCGGGCCGGACGGCGCCGCTTATGTCTACGGACTCCAGAAAGGCGCGGACGCGGCGCAGGTCAAAGTGCTCGACGATGGCCTTCAACGCTTGGCTGAAGTTATCAAGCGAGATTTGGGCGTCGATGTCGCGTCGATGCCGGGCGCCGGCGCCGCCGGGGGCCTGGGCGCCGGTCTTGTCGCTTTTGCCGGTGCTTCGATCCGCTCCGGGGTTGAATTGATCAGCGAAGCGGTCGGTTTGCCGAACCGGTTGGCCGGCGCCGATTTGGCTATCACCGGCGAAGGGCGAATCGACAGTCAAACAATGCGCGGCAAAGTTCCCATAGGCGTCGCCAAGCAGGCCAAAGCCGCCGGTGTGCCGGTTGTAGCTATCGTTGGTTCGATGGGGCCGGGAGCTGAAGAAGCCTATAAATATGGCATCAAAGAAATTGTGTCTATCAGTGAGGGTTTGGTAACGGCGGAGGAAGCGATGAAAAACGCGGCGGTGTTGCTTGAAGCGGCGGCCGAGAGATCGATAAAAAGAGGGCTTTCACAGCGGCCCAAGCAAAGATAGAAACGTCCCCTGGAATGGAACATTGGGTAAGAAACGAAAAAGGTGGACGATACGACAAGACATGGCTATGGCTGACTCAAAAAAAATCAAACGCAAGATTGAGCTTATAGGTTTGCACGATCATGTTTGCCTTTTGTATAAAGATCTGCAAGAGCAGATGAAAGTGGTTTTGCCGTTCATCGAGATCGGGCTGAACCGTAAAGAAAAATGTATCTATATAGTCGATGAGCATGCAGTCGACTATATAGTCGGCATCTTGGATTTGGGAGAGATTGAAACGGCGTCGTTTCTCGCGTCGGGCCAGTTGGTAATCGTGGACCAGCGGCAGTCATATCTTAGAGACGGGCGTTTTGATGCCGACTCGATGATAGAGTTTCTGGGGGCGGCCACCGCCAAGGCGGCGGAGGAAGGCTTTGCGGCGCTTCGCATAACCAGTGAGATGACATGGGCTCTCGGCGGCCGGCCGGGGGTCGAGCGATTGGTGGAATATGAAGAAAAGCTGGATGCTTTCCTGCCGCTCAACAATGCTCTGGCCATGTGCCAATACAATATGAGCAGCTTCCCGGCGGCCATGCTGGTGGATGTCGTTCAAGCCCACCCGAAGATAGCCGCCGGCAACGTGGTTGCCGATAATCCGGACTACGTCTCCCCATCTGAGCTACAGCGGCTAAGCGGCGAGCATCGGCTTGAAAGAGTGCTCAAAAAAATCGCGGAGGGCGAGGTGGCCGGAGAAGCAATCGAGAGGGCGGCTTCCGAGGACGGTTTAACGCACTTGCCTAATAAACGATTGTTCATAGAGTTTCTGAAAAAATATCTCGCCAACGCCAACAGAACGCATCAAATGGCGGCGGTGATTTTATTGGGTTTAGACGAGTTCAGACAAATCAACGAAAACTTCGGGCCCGAGGCCGGAGATGATTTGCTCAAAGAAGCGGCAAAGCGCCTGGTCGCATGCGTGCGAACATCGGATGTAGTCGGCCGCACGAGCGCGGATGAATTCAGCGCCGTTTTGCCAAACGTAGACGGGGTAAGCGGCTCTATCCAAGCAGCTGGGAAAATTCTAACGGCGTTGCGCAAACCTTACACATTGAAGACCCGTCAGATCAAGACCTCGGCATCTATGGGGATAAGCGTTTACCCGATCGACGGTGAAGATACGGACACATTGATCAAAAAAGCCCTTTATGCGCTGATAACGGCTCAGATGCATGGCCGGGACAGATATTTATTCTATCGTGATATCGAGGAAGCTGCCTGAGGAGGAGTCGGGGGCGGAACGTCCCCTAAGCACCAACCCGGCCACCTCCGCCCAACCTAATCCCATTTTCTGAGTTGTCAGGTAAGCGTTCTTGTAGGTCATGAATTCGGCGCTGAGCTGGGGGTTATCGCTGACACCGTCGGCCACCAGGAAGAATGCCCCGACAGCGCCGGCCATCTCCAGGTCGGCGAGAGAGTCGCCGAGCGCGATCGTCTCCTGAAAACTTAAGCCCCGCCGCTCCTGGTCCGCGATGATGGCCGAAGCCTTATTGGTATCTTTCGGGAGCAGATGGTAGACGCGGATCTCCGGTAAAGGCGCCAATGCCCCTTGAGACCGGCTGCCGCCGTTGTCGACCATCCTTAAATCGCTGAAACCTTCGGTCGCGAGCAGACCGTTGGCCAGATGCACGTCTATAAAGCCGCGGAAGAGGTGAGTGCATTTCTGATTCTTTGACCAGGGGGTATGGTATTCGAGTCGCCCTTTGAAGTGCTCCAACAGGAAGGCCGGAGCGCCGCTGTCGGCAATGGCCCGGTGCAGGGTCTTGCCTTCGGGGACCGGGTAGTGGTAATTCTTGACGGCCTCGCGACCCTGGTTGTAGAAGAGCAGGCAACCCAGTTCGGCAATGTAGTTTTCCAGCCCCAAGACCCGGCATATTTCCCTTAATTGGTAGTCGTTGCGACCCGAGACGACAACGATATCTATTCCCGCTTCGACAACGGCCAGCAGGGCCCGGGCCGGTTCCAAAGTGTAGGTGTTATCGGGGGCGATGAAAATCGAACTTTTCGGTCCCAGCAGAGTATTGTCGAGGTCTGTATAGATGACCTTGATGCTTTGCAATCTGGCCAACACCTCGCTCATCCGGCCTGTGATAAGTCGGCTGTGCACTAGACTTTCTCCATGAAGCCGCCCTTGTCCGCCGGGTCCAACGATCTAAACGGCGGCCGCTCGATAACAAGGATGCGCTCGGAGGCCGGCACGAATTCCCCGCCTACCAGGTTGAAGGTCTCACGGGTGTCGCTTGATCGTATATCCATGGCCAACCCCTCGTCCCCCAGCAGCTTAAATACCGCTTGGAGGATAGCGAAAGACATCCGTCCGAGCTTTCGGAGCGGTTGGTTGGTGTGGACCCGCTCTTCCAGGTCTACCTGGGCGATGGTCGATAGGCCGAATTGGCGCAGGACATGGACGAGAAGACCTATCTCGACGGCGTAATCGGTGAAAAACGGGACCGATTCCAGGACTTCGCGCCTGGCCGCCGACTCTCCGGAGAGCGGCTGGACCAGGCTGGACAGCGGCGGCCAAAATAAGTTCAGGAGAGGTCGCGCGCATATCTCGGTCACCCGGCCGCCCTCGTTTTCCTGACGGCCGCCGGCCGCCGTTACCAGCGGCCGGCGGTAGAAGGCTTTGACGTAGCCGATCTCAGGATCGTCTAGAAGCGGACCGAGGAGACCGTAGACGAACCGGGGGTGAAAGTTGGCGATATCGCTATCTATCCAGATAATGATGTCTCCGGTCAAGACGGACAGGCTCTTCCACAAAGCCTCGCCTTTGCCGCCCGCCGGCGCCAGGCCGGGCAATATATCGCGATCCAGGAAGACGTCAGCCCCAGCCGCCCGGGCGACGAGTATGGTGTCATCGGTCGAGCTGCTATCGATGACGGCCAATTGGTCGATGAGGCCGTCGGCTTTCAGGGTCCGGCAGATGTCGAGGATAGGGCCCAAGGTAGCGGCCACGTTCAAGGTCGGCAGACAGACGCTGACACTTAGCCCCAGGTCGGCCTTCTTTTTTGCTAAGAGCTCCAGGTCCGCAAAATCGCGGTGGTCAAAAGTCCGTTCGCTCAGCCATTTTTCGTCCATCGCACATCCTTGCGTTAGCCCGTTCCGGTTTATGCCGATAAATAAGTGGAGCAAATTGAAACTTTACCCGAGGCGAAGTATATTGAAAATTATTGATGATAGAAACTGAAAATTCAATGGCCAACTCCAAAAGCGTACTCCACAAAGATGTCATCAATCAGGTTTCCCGAATCGGGCGGGCCGATATCCTGGTCGGCATTCCCAGCTTTCGAAACGCCGCGACCATTGTAAATGTGGTCAAGAATGTCAGCGACGGGCTGGCAAAGCACTTCCCTAAGCTGCGCGCGGTAATCGTAAATTCGGACGGCGGTTCGGAGGACAACACTCGGCAAGCGGTAGTGAGCGCGCCGGTGGCGCGGAACATCGAGAAGATAGTGACCTCATATCAAGGCCTGCCGGGCAAAGGCAGCGCCTTTCACACCATTTTCGAGATAGCCGACCGGCTTAAAGTCAAAGTCTGTATCGTCGTCGATTCGGACCTGCGCAGCATCACCCCGGACTGGATGCGGCTTCTGGGCGAGCCGGTTTACAAGCACAACTTCGGATTTGTGACGCCCTATTACTATCGCTACAAATATGACGGCACTATCACCAACTCGATCGCGTATCCTCTGACCAGGGCTCTTTATGGGCAGATGATACGCCAACCTATCGGCGGCGAATTCGCGCTGTCGGGGAGCCTGGCCAAAGTCTTCGCCCATCAAAATGTCTGGCACAGCGATATAGCCCGATTCGGCATCGATATTTGGATGACGACCACCGCCATATGTGAAGGCTTTCGAATATGTCAGGCGGGCATGGGGGTTAAGCTTCACGATCAAAAAGACCCCGGCGCCGACCTTGAGCCGATGTTTCGCCAGGTGGTGGGGACCGCCTTCGGCTTGATGAATAAATACGCGGTCAAGTGGCAGGCATTGCGCGGGAGCCAACCGGTCGACTTGTTTGGCGAATCGCCGCCGGAGGAGCCGGAGCCGATAGCCGTGAACCTGAGCCGGTTGCTGGAGCGGTTCCACGAAGGAGTCAAGGACCAAAGCGATACATTGAGCCGAATCCTCTCACCCGAGAACCTGAGCCATGTCGAAGAGCTCCTGAGCGCCGGCGAGAACGATGTCTTCCATTTTCCCGATCGGCTTTGGGCCCGGGTGGTTTTCGACCATGCCGTTGCTTATAACCATGCCGGCGACATGGACCAAGCGGGGGTCCTCTCGGCGCTGCTGCCGTTATATTTCGGCCGAACGGCCGGCTTTGTTTTAGCCACCGAGGTCATGGGGGCCATCCAGGCGGAAAAAGCGGTCCTCGGCACCGGCGAGATTTTCGAGGGCGAAAAGACCTACCTTATCGAGCGCTGGGAAGCGGCTAAAGCAACCGTCGAGTCCGGCAAGGCCAGCCGGATAGCCTAAGCTGCTTGGCAGCGCCACCAAGCACTCAGCATTCTCTTTGGTTTCTGATACAATACGTGCACTTAAGCAAGCCACACTAACATGCGATCTAACTACTTACGAATAGGGCTTCGCGTCAAGGCACTGCTGGGCATCATCGTCCCGTTGGCAGCGTTCTTTTTGCTGTTGGGCTTCACCGGCCCCAGGTCGCCACTCTTCTTAGGGGCGGCCCTGGCGGCCCTGGCCGGCATCATTCTGCTCGGATTGGACCGCATCTTTATGTATCCCTTAAGGAAGCTGGGGCGGGCGACGGCTTTAGCCGGCGGCGGCCGCTTTGAGATGGCGGCGGCCGCGGACCGCTCCGATGAGTTCGGGGAATTGGCCGGGTCGATCGCGGGGATGTGCGACCGGCTGCAAAAACACACGTACGACCTGGAGCAACGTGTCGGCGAGTTGACGCTCCTCTATAATGTCAGCAAGGTCGCCAGCTCCGCCGTCGATCTCGATCAGGCCCTTGAGACTATGTTGGAAGGCGCGGTCAAGGTCACCCAGGGTGTCAGCGGTTTTATTATGCTGGCTGAGCGGTCGGACAATGGCGAAGCGCCCACGCCCAAACTAAAAGTCTCTCTGGGGGTCCCCGCGGGGGATGCCGGTCATGTTTTCGTCAGCCGGGAAATCGTCCGCTACGTTGTTGAACACGGCGGTCCCCTGCTTCTGGCCGGCGACATCTCCCGCCTTGGCTTCCAGCCGCATCCCGGGCTTAAGGACGCGATATACGCCCCGATCCGGTTTGGCGATGAGATTATCGGCGTGATCGGTTTGATAAACAAGCAAGACGGCGATTTTAACCAGAAAGACCTGCAGCTTTTGCTGACGCTGGCCAACCAGGCATCCGGAGTTATCAATGCCGCCCGCCTCTTTGTCGACCTGCAGGCGTCATATTTCAGTACAGTACAGGCGCTCTCCGCCGCTATCGACGCCAAAGACCCGTATACCCGCGGCCACTCGGGCCGCGTTGTCGGATACTGCCGGATAATCGCCGGCGGCATGGGCTATTCAAAGGCGGAGATGGAGGCGATCGAGATAGCCGCCTATCTTCACGACATCGGCAAAATAGGCATCGACGAACGGATACTGCAAAAACCGTGTACGCTAAGCGCCCGGGAATACGAGGTCGTCAAAAGTCACTCGACTATTAGTGCCAAGATCTTAGGCGGAGTCGCCTTTCTGCGGGACGCGCTACCCATTGTCCGTCATCACCACGAACATTACGATGGTCGCGGCTATCCGGATGGTTTGATCGGAGAGCGGATACCTCTCGGCGCCCGGATAATCTCGGTCGCCGATTCATTTGACGCGATGACATCCGACCGCCCCTATAGGCAGGCGCTCAGCTCCGACAGGGCGCTGGAAGAACTGAAAATCTGCGCCGGCGCCCAGTTCGACCCCGATATTGTGGATGCCTTCATCAAGCAGGCCGTCGCGGGTGCGGGCGGGTCGGCTCTTTTTGCCTACAACGCGCCGCAGTGCTAAAATATACCGCCGAAAACTTTTTAAAGCGCTGAACTTAAGGCGAGAGGTGAAACAAGATATCTCCGCGATCAGGCGACCAAGCAGCCGCACCTGAACTTATTCTCGATAGCGACAACGGTCAGGTAGACCGATGGCTGGCTATTGCCATCATCTTCTTTGTCGTGGCCCTGTTTGTCCTGGGCGGACTGATAGTCAAGCGGATATATTTGCAGACGCCTTTAGTCAGGAGCGCCCTCGAGCGGGAGCTCGTCACCTACGAAGCGCGGCTGGAAAAAAAGCCGAACGATCTTGACGCGCGAGTGGCCATCGCCCAAGTATACGCGCGCATGGGCAACAAAAAGGCGGCGATCGCCGAGCTTAAGAAGGTACTCGACATAAAGCGGGATTATTGGGACGCGCTTTTCCAGCTGGGGCTCGTCTATCTTAACGACAACGACAAGGCCAAAGCTATCAGCCAGTTTAAGAAAGCCGCCAAGGCCAAGCCCAACGACGAGCTGGCCTATTATCAACTTGGCATTATCGCCTATAAGGACCGCAAGTACCGGGATGCGGCCGCGTATATGGAAAAAACGGTTGCGATCAGCCCGATCTTAGCTGACGGCCACTATTATCTGGCCAATTCCTACGAGCATCTGGGCGATAAAGAGGCGGCCAAGCGTCATTACGAAGAGGCCTTGAAATACATTCCCGACTACGCGCAAGCAAAGGACGGTCTGGCCAGGGTCCAGCCCTGAGGTAATATGGCGGGCATAAATGTCGGCGTCCGGAGCTTTCTGCGCCTCGCCTTAGGTGTTTTGATCATCGCCGTTATCGTCCTGTCATATGTTTTCTACCGGCTCTCGCTGCCGCCGGTCGAGGTTTTCAATAGCCGGGGCATGACACACATCCTGAGCATTTATGGCTATGGCTCTCGCCCGAGCCAGCAGTTGAAGCGGCCGCACGACGTCGCTTTTGATAAGCGCGGCAATATCTATATCACCGATGCGGGCCATCGCCGGGTGCTGGTTTTTTCATCGAGCGGACGCTTTCTTAGGCAGCTTGGCAAAGCCGGCGCCGGGCCGGGGGAGTTCGTCACTCCGCTCGGCATCTCGGTCGGCGGGGACGGGCGCGTCTATGTTGCCGACGAGTCGGCGGGCAAGGTCGTTATTTTTGACGCGCGCGGCAAGCTTCAGCGCGAGTTCCGGGTGATGATGCCGCTCAAGCCCTATGTTTTTGGCGGCCGCCTTTACCTGGCCAACTATGCGTTCGTCAATGTCTATGATTTGAACGGCCGGTACTTGATCGACAGGTGGGGCGGGAAAGGAAAAGCCGGCGGCCGGTTCGATCTGCCGACAGGCCTGGCTGTTGCCGGAAAGGATGAGATATACGTCGCCGACTTGAACAACAGGCGAATCCAGGTCCTCGATCGGCGCGGGAAGACCCGGCTGACTCTCGGTCCGGACGGCACGAAGGGCAGGAGCTGGGATTTCGGGTTGCCCTCCGGCGTGGTGACCGATGAGAAAAAGCGCATATACGTCGTCGACGCCTTCGCTCATGAATTGGATGTTTTTCAGCCTGACGGAACCGCGCCGGCGCGGTTCAGCCGCGAGGGGCAGAAAGAAGGCGAGCTCTACTATCCGGCCGGCATCGCTTACGGGGGTCAAGGCGTGGTGGCGATAGCCGATAAGTTTAATGACAGGGTCCAATTGTTGCGAATCGAGCTAAAGTGACCGAAGAACGGCCTTGGATATGTAGGCTGATGGTCGTATAATTTAGTCAGAGATCAGAGCAGAAAGCGGAAGCCCAGGCCATCATGATTCATAAATACCGGTTAGCCCCCCTTCTGGCAATCATCATATTGACGTTCGGCGTGGCGCCGGTTTTTGGCGCCGGCTATAATTCGGACAGCGCCACGACGGGCACCCCGCCGCATGGCGGGTACACAACAACCAGCAATAAATGCAAGAGCTGTCACGCAGTCCACCTGGCCGACAGTCAATACCGGCTGCTCAGGCCCGGGGCGGTCAATGCCGCCACAGCGTGCGACTATTGCCACGGGGAGGCCGGCATCGTGCCGACGAAAAGGGTCTGGCTGGATTCGAACGGGCACGGGCTCGACCCCGGTAAGACAGATGATGTCGTCGTGCCTGACGATACGACATACACCTCGTTTAGAAACGATGTCTGGACCTGCGTCGCCTGCCATTCCCCTCACGGGGCCGGGGTCGTTACGCTCAGCGAAGAGCCGGCCATAACCACGAGCTTGCTGCTGCGCAAATTTCCCAACCCGGCAAAACCGGCGGGCAACGCCTACTACAACGGAACGACCGGCACGCTGACGTTGACGGCCTGGTGCTCCAACTGCCATGAGGCCAACTTCGGGTCGCATGAAGAAGGCAAATCGACCCCAACAGGCATACGTTATGGACATGATTCGTCGACGACCGGTTATCAGCTCTCGGGGGGCTGGGTTGTGGTCGCCCCGGATGATGCCGTCAACGCCGGCCCTTCATGTCAACAGTGTCATACCGCCGATCGGGCGCCCGCCGGAATGAGCCAAGGGTTTCCGCATGCCGGCGGAGATTCCTGGAAGATGCTTAGATCGTCTTCATCGACCGGCGCCCCCGGCCCGATAGAGGCTGACAAGCTGGACAAGCTCTGCGCCAGCACTCCTTGTCATAAGGCGATCGACCTGCCGTAAGTAAGGGCGGGTCTATTTTTTAAGCTCCGGGATCTCTTTCGGGCGCCTTGGTCTGGCCTTGATGAGGACGATTATTATTGCGGCTATCAGCGCCAGACAGACGGCTATCGCTGCCAGCACCAGAAATTGCGGCCGGTGGGAGCCGATCCAGACTCTGGCAAGCTCTTTTAAGATGGAAAAACTCTCAGACATACTGTGATATCTTAGGCGCCCCGCTCTTATTGTCAACCAAAACCAACCGCCCGCAAATTGCCAGGCCCGCGTTCGATTTGGTATACTGTGCTGCAAAATCTTCCCCGAACGGCAGAGGTGAAAAAGGATTAATAAAAGGGCGTTTGTCCGAATAGTTGTGGCCGTCGGCCTCCTTGGGGCGGCGGTTTTATCCGTTTTTTACTACTTGGCCGTCCGTGATTATTACCAAAGACACCAACCAACCTCTGTTTATAAGCCGCCGCGATTTCTTTATCCGATTATCGGTGACACGTTTGGAAGGGTCGTCAACCCGCTCGGCGTCTATGTGGCTTTCGGCCGTCTCTTCATCACGAGCGGGAACGGTCAAGTGGCCGTTACCAGCCGGGAGGGCGGCTATTACTGGAGCTTGAAGCTGGCCGGCGGGAAGACCAAGACCTTGGGCCCGTCGCCCCGGTCAGTAGTGCTGGACCGCTTTGGCCGCATCTACGTCAGCGCCGGTCCCACTAACAACATCTTAGTATACGAGTACAACGGCAATTTTCGATACAGCTTTCCGCAGCGCATAGCGCCGGCTAAGGATAGCCGCCAAGTCAAAGGAGCCAAGGTCCTCAATCCGGTCGGCTTGGGATATTTTGACGGCCTTCTCTACGTCACGGACGTCGGCGATCAGACGATCAAGAAATTTACGACAACCGGCAGGCTGGTCGGTAAATTCGGCGGCCCGGGCATCAGCCCCGGCAAGTTCTCATATCCAAACGGGATGGCGCGCGCCGATGACGGCACGCTTTACGTTGCGGACTCAAACAACAGCCGGGTGCAGGTTTTCGGTAAAGACGGCCGGTTCTTAAGTTACCTCGTCCCCCCCCAGGAAGAGCGTTTTTCCCTGCCTCGGGGCATAGCGATCGACAAATTGGGTCGCATCCATGTCGTCGATACGCTGAAAAGCCGGGTCTTTGTCTTCAGCCGCGACCACAAGTTTCTCTTTACTTACGGCGCGGGGCAGGAAAACGAAGGCGACCTTGCCTATCCCAACGGGATATTTATCGATCGTGACACTGGGCTCATTTTTATCGCCGACCGTTTGAACAACCGCGTCGCGGTCTGGGCGGAAAAGTAGGCATGAACGATGAACACCACCGTCAATCACCCGACACTTCAAGGCCTCGCTCCGAAAAGCAGCCGTGCGCGCGCAGTTATGATCGGCGTCGGTCTCTTAGTCGGCCTGATCCTGATTGTTTTTGTCTACCGCGGCACGTTCGCGCTTTATGAGCAAAAAAGGGCGCTTGATTACTTAAAGCGCGGGTCGGAGTGGCTCTCTCAGGGCTACTTCGAGGACGCTAAATTTGAACTCGAAGTCGCCGAGCGGCTTGGCGCTCCCAGCCCGAAGACCGATCTCCTCCTCGCAAAAGTCAACTCGGCTCTTGGCAATATGACGGCGGCCGAGGCTGATTATCGCCGCGCCGTTGAGCTTGAGCCGACTGTGCCTGAAAACCACTTTGGGTTGGCCCGGGCTTTGTCGATGCTCGGCAGACGCCAGGAAGCTATTGATGAACTGGAAGCCGCTCTCGATCTGAAGCCGGGTTACATAGCCGCCCGGTTCTTGCTGGCCAGGGTGTTTGATAAGGAAAACCGTATCAAAGAGGCAGCCAAACATTACCAAGTTTTGGCCGGCCAGGACATGTCAAAAAAGCAACTGGCGGAGATTCACGTCGCCATGGCCAAGTTGTTGATTAAAGAAAAGCGGAAGCCGAGGGCCCAGCACCTGCTGCAGACGGCCTGGTTCATGGACAGGAAAAACGAAGAGGCCTGGCGGCTTCTTATGGCTCTCGGGCGGGGCAAGGGCCACGAGGATGACGTTATCGGGACGACGGAGAGTACCGACACGATAAGTTCAAAGATCACCAGCCCGGTCCGGAACGAAAAGCTGAACGATGACGTAATCGAGATCAAGGGGACCGCTGTCGCTAGATGGGGCGCGGTCGTCCAGGTCGAAGTGACTAATGACGGGGGCCACACCTGGCATCAAGCCAAGCCGTTAAACGGCACCTTCGATCGATGGGTGTTAAACCTGCGATTTACCGAATCCGATGGCCGCCGATTCGTCTTATATAGTCGGGCAACAGGCAGCGCCGGCCTGCCTGAACGGCCGGGACCCGGCGTGACGATCTTTGTCGACAACAGCGGGCCGGCGGTTGTCCGTCAAGTGGAGCCGGTTAAGCCGAACCTGCCGCATGGCTGGTATGTGACACCGCCGGTAATCGACCTGGCCACCCTGGAGGGCGATTCTCTGGTTTTCTATAGGTGGGACCAAGGAGATTACCGCGTCAACACCGCGGCGCTCAAAGCACCGGTCGGCATCCACACGCTTTCATACTTTACCCGCGATCGCGCCGGCAACGAAGGCCCTGTCGAGCGGCTTACCATTAAAGTAAAGATAGCCGAGGCGGCGGGGTAGCCGACATTATTGCTCTCTCAAGCTTGAAAAACAGGCAGATAATTGGTATATTATCAGCACGTGGCAGGCCTTTTTTGCAGCACTAAAAGTTAATAGGGGCTGGTTGAGGTTTTAGCCGGCCGGCGTGATGGCCAAGGCTTTGAACGAATAGCCTGGCCTTTTTATCTTAATCGGAGGTCGGGGCCGCTTACGATTCATAAACAGCAGCTTTAGGGCTTGGTCGGAAAAGATGAACATGCTTTTAAGAAAACTGCCGCCGGGCGGCTATATCATATTGCTGGCCATCGCTCTCTTTGCCCTTCTCCTTTTCCCCGCGGCCGCCGCGGCCGCCGACAGCGTGGTTACGGTGAGTCCGGTCAATACGGCCCCGGCCAACATCAGCCAGGGCCGCCAGGATGATTTTATCCGCTTTGACTTGACGACCGACCAGGGGGCGGCCCAATGGACGGGCATACATCTCGACCTGCTGGGTACGGCTGTGGCCGCGGATATAGCCAAGGTCAAAATCTACAAATCAGTCGATGCGAATTGGTCGCCGACAGACCTGGAGATTGGCCAGGGCAACGTGGTCGGCAGCGTCGCCAACATCACGCTGAGCGAGCCGCAGAATATAACCACCCTCGTCACCTGGCATTATTTTGTCGTCTATACGATTTCCGGCAGCGCGAGTATTGGGGCGACCACAGGGGCGCAGTTGGTCGCGCCGGGCTCGACAGCCTTCATCATCACCAGCCCGGATACTGTTGCCAATACCGACCTACCTTTTCTGTCTTTAACAGCGACGATCAGAGAGGCTCCCGATACCGTCAATATCCGCGGTTTTAATGACGCGCTTATCAGTATTCCAAAGCCGCCGGCCGGGGCGACCCGCCTGGTCTCTATGGTCCAGCTCCAACCGCGGACGGAGAGCAAGACCGCGACCTGGACAGCCGTTCGCGTCAGCCGCACCGGCAGTTCCAGCAACGCTTGGATAAACAGTGTCAAGATCTATTCGGCCACTAATACAGCGGAATTCGACCCGAACTACAATACTTTGATCGGCACCGGGACCATAGATTCGACGATCACCCTGGTTGCCCCGCAAGTCATCGCGGCCAACTCGACCGGCTATTATTTTATCGTCTTCGAGCTGAACGACCAGGCGACGATCGGCTCGACCATCGGCGCCCGCATCACCGGTGAGAGCCGGTTCATCGTCGACGCTCCCGATGAGGTGCACGCGTTCAAGAACCTTGACTCCAGGCTCTCGACCTTTGTCGGCGAACCGCATGGTTCGCCTGGGAACGCCGGCGCTTATGTGAACACAAACTACTGCTCGGCTTGTCACAATATCCACATGGCCCGGCAGAACCGCCGGATCCTCAACAAGCTTTATACGAGCGATCCGTCCGTGGTCAACAACAATTCGGCCGATGTCTACAACGCGCTCTGTTTCAGTTGTCACGATGGGACCGGCGCTTCCAATAACATCCAGGTCGATTACGCCGCCGCCGCCAGCGCGAAACAAAAAGGTTCCGGCGACGACGGCGGTCCGGTCGTCTCTCCGGGGCACTTAACCGACCAAACAGGCACTGTCTCAGGCGGCTATCTATCGAATACCAAATATAATGCCGGCGTTAAGTTGCCCTGTATGGTCTGCCATGATGTCCATCAATCCCGGAACAGTAATTACGCGATGATGGCCGATGGTTTATTCGACTACGCTTCTTCGTCGACCGAAACCACCGCCAACTCCGGCGCTTCTTATTATTGGGACTCTTCCTCGACTGTCTGGGCCTCTTCAGGCCTGGACAACTACGCGCGGCGCAAGCGCTGCGAGGTCTGCCATCGCAACGCCAAAGGTTCCTCCGACACCACGAGCTTTCCCGGGACCGAATCCTATGTCGACGGCAAAAGCGTGGTCGTCGGCATCGATCTCGGTCTTCCGGCCTCGCACGCCGCCGGGAATAAATCCACTAGCTGGTGCGGGAGTTGCCATGGGGTCCATAAGATAACAATCGACAAACCGGGCCTGGGTTCGGAATCCGCCGGCAATGTCGCTTGCGATGAGTGTCACCGGGAGTCAGTCGTCGCGCCGATGCAAGAAACGAGCAGCTATCATCATTACATGCAAAATGCCGGCGTCTCTAATTTGCCTTCAAGCGGGACGAAATATCCGACCAAGAGCAATTTCAACTCGAGCGAAACGACCTCCACAGAGCGGCGCTGCCTGACATGCCACGCCGACCACGATGTGTTCAGCCCGGCGACGGGCGGTGTTCCCGCCAATGGCGACCGCGGCAAGAATCTGCGGGCGTCGATAGCGGTCATCCCGACGGCGGGGGATACATCGTCATTCAGCGATTCCGATTTTGACGCCAACCAGGGCGAGGGCGGCATCTGCATTTCATGCCATTCGGTCAGCCAGACGAAGAACACGGCCAACCAGAAGTTTCAGGGCACCGAGGACGATACCCAGACGATGGTCGTGATCAAGACGGACTATGCCGAAGCAACCAGCGGCCACAACTACGAGGCGACCTCGAGCTTTCCGGGTCGCAGTTACGACACGACGGCGAACCGGCCCTTTGAATTCAAGGCCAACTGCTCTAAGTGCCATAACACCGTTGACAACAATAGTTATCTTTACGATACGGAATCCGATGTCGGCAGCAAGCAAGACTCGCTTTATAGGTTCCAGATGCACGCAAGCAAGTTGAGGCGGCTTTTGGCTTGGCTCAATATCGTTTCCCAGGATAGCACGCAAGACCCGCTGGAAGAGAATTTCTGTATCCGGTGCCACAGCAACAACACAGCCGACAACCCCAACTACGGCGCCGGCAAAGATTATTACAACCGGGCGTCGATGTCGGCTGCCTCGCTGGGGGTCAAAGATCAAATAATTTATAAAGCATATAAACACGCCGTCGACGGGTATCGCTCCAAACACCGGGCTATCGAAGGCACGTCCGCCAACTGGAACCCGGCCGGCAACAGGCATGTCGAGTGCGAGGATTGTCATAACGCGCACGCCGCCAAAGCTATCGATAGCAACGCGCCGGTCCGCGGCGGTCCAAAGGGCGCCGATATCGGCAACACGGCCAAGGGCGTCTGGGGCGTTACGCCTTCGGGGTATTCGACCTACACGACGGGGACGGCGACCTTTACCGAAGGGAGCAACAGTGTGGCGGGGTCCGGCACGAGCTGGACGAGCGGGAATGTCGCGGCCGGCTGGTATATCAAGAGCAACTACGATATGGACGGACGCTGGTACAAGGTATCGAGCACGAATTATGGCGCTCAAACCCTGACTTTAAGTCAGAATTTCGACGGCGCCAGGGCTTATTTCGACAGTCTCCCGAATACGGCTACCGCCGTCGAATATACGGCTGTCGATGTCTCTTACTCGCGGACGACAGCCTCAACATACCAATATGAGATCTGCCTGAAATGCCACTCTAAGTATTCGTATGACGACACGGCGCCCGATACGCCGTCGAACAACGCGGGCGGCAGCGCCGCCAAAGAGACTGATATCGGTCAGGATTTCAACACGGCGCGGATGGCCATTCACCCGGTGACGGCGCTCGGTAAGAACCAGCCGGGGCGGGCCGATCAGAGCGAGTTGGGCGGCGGCAACGATTGGCCGCTCGATTCGACGGGCACGGTGACAGCGACAAGCGGCAGTGCGACAGTGACCGGTAGCGGTGCGAACTGGAAGGACTTGGACGGCGCCGGCAACAGTACAATCGTGCCGGGATGGCTGGTCAAAATGGGCGTTGATTCCGGGGCCGGTCCCTTCGGCACCGGCTGGTATCAGGTGGAATCCGTCCTATCCGATACGACCATGACCATCACAACCAATTACGGCGGCACGACCGGTTCCGGCAAGAGCTACAAGCTCGGCGCCGGCTTGGGCAATGCGTTTGTCGCGCCCTGGGGACCGTGGTCCAGGATGGTCTGCAGTGACTGTCACGGCAACGACGATGACGCCGGCCCGCGCGGACCTCACGGGTCGGCGGCCAAATGGGTGCTCAAGGAGACGACTGCATCCCTATCGTTTAAGTGGTTCAACGGCAACACCGTTCAGACACTGACGCCCAACAACAACGCCGTCGGCAACGGCACCGCCTCGACCGCCACCAAAGCGGTATTCTGTTTCAACTGCCACCGCCGGGACGTCTATGGCGATGTCGGCTTGACCGGCGCCACCGCGGACGCGAACAACTCCGGCACCACCGTGGCGGACGCTTTGATGAGCCGCGTCAGCCACGACCCGACAGCGGACAACAATACCTATGCTTCCGGGAATGTCGGCAATTGGGGAATAGTCTGCATGAACTGCCACGGCGGTGATTCGATGGGCGGCCTGCACGGCGCCGACAATATGAAAGCTCGAGACTATTCGACCGGCGCCATCGGCGACGCCGCTAATATGTTCTACAGCGGGAAGCGACTTCTGAACGGAGCGACCTTTATCGGCGTGAAGAGACCGACAACCAGCGTGAACGCCATGTTTTGGACAAAGGCGGGACTAAGCTACCCGGTGCCGGATGAAGTCAATGTCAGCGGTCAATCGCTAAACGGCGCGAACGGGGATACCGCCAACTACAACTATGATGCCACCGGTCCTTAGCGCCAAAAGTTATTGCAACAAAGGTGTGTGAATGGTGGTTATGAGGCTGATGCCGTAGAAAGTGATTATCTCCGTGAGCAAAGCGGCAATGACCAGCCAGGCGATGCGGTTGCCTTTCCAGCCGAGGGTTAGCCTGAAGTGAATGATAACGCCATAAGTGAGCCATGTCACCAGAGACCATGTCTCCAGAGGGTCCCAACTCCAATAGCTTCCCCATAGACTGTTGGCCCAGATAGAGCCGGAGATCAGCATCATCGTTTGAGCGATGAACCCAAACGAGACAAATCGCAGGATTATGTCATCGAGCAGATCGAGTTCAGGGAAAAGGGTCCATACTTTCGTCTTGACGTCTTTGGCCCGGCCCTTAAGGATGTAAACAATACCCAGGCCGCTGCCGACAGCGAACGACCCATAGGCAAACCAGGCGAAGATCACATGGACCCATAGCCACCAGCTCTTAAAGTTCGGTGTCAGAGGTTCGGTGATCGGGCGGGCCATGAATCCCTGGCCCAGCATTATCAAGATTATCGGGATGACGACTAAGGCCAATATCTTGGAACTCTTAAACCACCGGTTCACCAGGATGAGCATGAGCATGACAAACCAGGTGCCCGCCAGGTTGTTTTCATAACGCATTAGAACCGGCGGGTGTCCGACCGCTATCCAGCGGCTGGCGATAATAGCTGTATGAGCGGCGAATCCGCCCAGGGCTATGCGCCAGCCAATCGGCCCCCAGGAAGGCTTTTTAAATATCAGTGACGCTAATTGAACCAGAAACGCCCCGGTGTAGGCGTAAACCGCTAACCAGAAAAATAGTGCTTCAGGTTTTCCCAACTCAACATACCTCCAGTTCGTTCGTCTTCGATCGAGCGCGCCAGGCGGCCCAATTCTTCTTTAAAAATAACGGGAAAATATCGCGACCGGCCGCTGACCAGCAATTCCGTGCCGTTAGGGACGGACTTGATGCGGATAGAGACTTGCCTGTCGTGAAAGAAAAAGCGAAGCAGCAGCCCCGCAAAGCTGATGACAAAACCCCAAAACAGGGCGCCCAAGCCCAAGTCGCGACTGACCTGAAAGTAGGCCCAATATCGCAATTCCGGGAAGCTCAAAGTCATACCGTTGAACTTTACCGACTTGCCCTTACGCAGATAGCCCTTGAATATCCTGGAGTCTTTCTCTTTTACCGTGATCGCATAGACAGGCTCGCGCGGGACGAGTGAAGTAGTGATATTAAAATTAGGGAAAAAGACTGTGTCGATCTTGATTTTTGTCTTTGGCACATCGAAACTGTCGCGGCTGCCGGGCTGGCGTCCTTTTAGGTTAATGAAGGCGTCTACGAGAGTTTTTCCTTTTGCGGTCTTTAAGACCATCCGCGGCGAGAAGCCATAGTTTTGCAGCAGGATAGCCAGGCCCCGGTATTTGATAGCCTCATTGATCCGGATGCGTTCGGATAAGGTCGTGCCGTTGGCTTCGGCTAACTTAAGATTGGCGGTGTACTCCACAGGGAACCGCTCCTGGCGGATATCGGCGACGAACCTGTCTAGATAGAAGACGGTTCCGGGCAGCTCGAATGTGCCTGCCGGTTTCTTGTTTATCTCGATCAGATTCCGGACCAGCAGAGGCACTTCCTGCCCTTCGGCAATCAACAGTCGACCGGAAAACCTGGTAGCGCTGCTGACGATGACGCCAAGCAAGATGATGATGAAGCCCAGATGAAAGATTATCGAGCCCCAAAACCCATAGGCGCCCTTTCGTCCTTCCAGAAACAGGAACTCCTCATGCGCGCGTTTCGGCCCAAGCTGCCACCAGTGTTGCCGCAACGCCAGAACCGTTGATTTAAAGACAACCGGAGGTTTGGCCGCCAGCTCAATCTTGATCTTTTGACGAAAAAACTTTGGCTGCGATGAATATGGATCCTCGTACTCCCGGTTTCTGATACGTTCTATGCAGCAAAGGACGGTGCTTAGCAGCAACAGGCCTGTTAGGGTTAGAAACGTCCAGGATGTGGTCAGGGTCGGGGGGTTGAATGCCCGGCCGAGCTCAAAAAGAATCGGGTGATTGGCAGAAAAACGGACCATTTCTTCCGGCTTGTGATAAGAAAGGTTCGGAAGTAGGATGCCGAGAAATAACAAAACAGAAATTGCGATTAATAGTGAAATCGCAAATCTTCGTGAAATAAATAGTCGATAAACGCGGAACAATAATTCGCCGAGCATTAGTCGGCTATTTTACCTGAAAAACACGGATAAGTCCACGTTCCTGCCGGCCGTTGGGAAGGTGCCGGCAGCCCGCGCGGCCGCGGCGATAAGGCCAAGGATGATGTAAAAGAGCGGGGCGTTGTTGATTGTAGAGAAGAGAAAACATAACGCCAGCAAATACGCGCCGGCCGCTGCCATCGCGGAAAAGATCGCTTCGCTACCGGGCCCGCTTGAGCGCACTACCTTGGCTCCGGCATAAAAAACCAAGACGAGCCAAGCCATGAAAGCGGCAAACGCCGGGATTCCCATGGTGACCAGAACCTCCAGGAAGAAGTTATGGGGTTTATCTCCTCCTTTTGCGAAATTGTCGATGCCCGTTCCCCAAAGCGGATACTTAGGTATTAATCGACCGGCTTGACCCCAGGCGGCCAGGCGGGTTTGGATGCTCGGTTCCGACGGGTTGAAAGCGCTGAAGGCCCGCGCGACCACCGTTTGGGGCGGGCGCGGCCCGACGGCCATGATCGCGATGGCTACTAATAAGAGCGCGGCGGCGGCCCGCTGCTGCTTCCGAGTCCAGGCTATCCCCAGTGATCGGGTCCTTATCGCCAAGACAAACCCG
>Ga0334722_10001093_pt1 | contig 35408 bp, 66 predicted proteins | sample C3_bottom_MG_FD_207210 | JGI IMG/M metagenome (GOLD analysis project Ga0334722, IMG submission 207210) | Sediment microbial communities from Yellowstone Lake, YNP, Wyoming, USA - C3_bottom | ecosystem: Environmental > Aquatic > Freshwater > Lake > Sediment | place: USA: Wyoming | collected... | reverse complement strand
TAGCAAGTAGATATCCAAACAGTCCCCACATTACACGTATCCCACCGCTAAGAGGGTCAAACTCAGGACAATAAACACTATATGGTCTATAACTCATTATTATTTCTTAATTTATAATCATATTTTTTATGGCAAGAAACACATAATCTTAACCAATCTTTTCTTTACTAACCATGGTTTAACCCATGATTTAATTCCTTTATTCCATGGTATATGCCCTTTAATAAATACCATATTAGAATTGGGAATAACGAACACTCTTCCCATAGTAGGAAGCAGCGTTCATATAATCTATAACTTCACTAGAGAAACCTAACTGTTCAGGTCGAGGCTTCTGTATGCCCCCCTTAGCTACATGATATAGGTAAACTTGTTCCTTACGACACATAACTTTGTTGTCTTTGATATAAAACTCTCCTTCACGACCTAAACTCTTACAACCATAATAGTCCTTATTCTTATCAAATATCTTCAACTTCATTTCTTTTATAATCGGATCATTATAGATAACAAGATTCATTATGTCATTTTCTTTGCATTTATATATCATTGCTCTTTTATTAGCTACCTCCCAAATATCCCAGAATTTAGATTGAGTAGAGGCGACCATTCCTCCCTGAAGATACATATCCTCAGTAACGTTCTCAACCGATGTATTCTCGTAATCGTTCTTATTTATGGGACACCCTACTTCATAGTCTCCTTTAAGTATCTCCTCACAACGGGCTAGAAAGATATGATCCGCATCCACGTTTACGACAAGGTCATAGTAAGGAGAGAGTAGTTTGGCGAAAGTAGGCTTGGCATTATAGAAATTAATTCCTTTCTCCTTAAAGACCTCATCAATTACATCCTGTCTGAATACTACTAAATCAATATCAGGATGAAATCTCTTAAATGAGTTAATCATTTGTGGAATACCTACTGGATTGTAGTAATTGTCCCCGACTATAGTAAAAAATACTACTCTCATATATGTTTTGCGATGAATTGACCACTAGAGTTTCCCTTAGTTATATCTACGAACCTAAATCCAACCTCCTTCAATGAACCTTCTATGAGTTTTTCTTTTTCTCCTGTGTGATATTCTCCAATAATAGTCCCAATTTTATGCGCAGCGTTCTTAAATCCTGGGGATGAGAATACTTCTACCTCACATCCCTCAATATCTATCTTCAGTAAGTCAATATACTCTATTTGGTGTTTTGCCATGAATGAGTCAACCGCCATACACTTTACCCGTATACCTGATGTATCGTTTATAAGACCTGAACCATATACTGGATCATCAGTATTGGCAAAGTATCTCTCCTCATCTGACCCTGTGATTGCAATTTCAAGAGGTATTACCTTATCAAGATGGTTCTCGTTTATGGTCTTTTGTAGGAGTTTTATGGCATGGGGATTAGGTTCTATGGCATAGATACGTTTTGCCTTATCGTATATCCACAAAGTGAATGTACCGATATTAGCTCCACAATCAACCACTGTTTCATAATCATAGAGATATTTATATTCATTCTGTATCATGACTTCACGTATGAATCTATCATCATCTGCCCATATTCCTATCCCATCTACGAAATACTTATTCATCTGCTAAATAAAACTATAATTGCCGAACTGTCATATCTGCGTGCCTTATAACCTAACTTAATCATGTGGTTTACAATATTTGGCCATGAAGGAAAATGGAACTCAACCTCAATGGCTTTAATCTTATCTGCTACCTTAGCAAATGATTCTCCCATAAGGATTAACTCTTCAGCCCCCTCAACGTCAAACTTTACGAAGTCCACCACATCAAGATTGTTCTCCTTCAGCAGGGTCTCAAAACATATGGTTTTAACTTTTTCTTCTTGTTGGTTAGTCTGACTTACTCCTGCCCATTGGAGATGATGACAAGTTCTATTGTTAGGATCGAGTTTAAGTGTCATCTCTCCATCCTTATCTGCAATAGCTGCCTTTACTATCGTTACATTGTCCCATTTATTGAATTCCTTATTCTTTTTTAAAGCCTCAAAGTGTTCTGTTGAGGGTTCAATGGCTATAAGTTTTTTAGCATAGTCTCTCATATACTGAGTAACTACTCCGATATTTGCTCCGACATCAATTACTACCATATCCTTTTTTGTATTAAAGATATCAATATAAACACCTTCAAAATATATCTCCTTATAAATATAAGGAATAAAAAGAGACTCAAAAGGAACATCAGGAAAAAACAGTGCTTTAAGTGCCATACGATTAATTAGCGTTTTAGGCCGATGAAATAAGGATTGTTGTCCTCAATCATAATTTTTAACATAGACTTAATATCTTTTTTATCTAAAGGATTTAATCGTTTAATGTTCTTAAATAGTTTCATTACTTGGTCTAGGTCTTCACATTGGTGGGTTATCCCATCCTCAGCATAGTCTTTGTCAAGTCCACTACCAATTAGTTTAACTGGTATCTTCTCGTAGTTCACGTAGTTACGTATCCACTCAAAGGGACGATATATAAGGAAGTTGGTTATTGAATAGATAAAGGGAATCTTACCTGAGAGTACCATTCCGACCGCCACTCCCATACCAGCCTGTTCGCTTGCACCTACGTTAAAACATCTGTCTGGGAAGTCTTCAAAGTGTGAGTCAAATTGACGGTAGCCTAGGTCACAGGTAATAAGGACAATCTTGTCATTCTTTGCCATCGCCTTATAGAGTTCATAGACGAACTCTCCCTTGATACTATTAAAGCGTGGATAGTTCTTCAACCGTTCTTCTGTTGTCATAGTGATGCAATTAATTCTTTATATTTGGCCTCATCCATCTTGATATAATGTCCCGCAACTCCCTGAACCCAATCAGGATAGGCGAATGTATTTACTTTTAGCATAAGTGTTGGATAAAAGTACTGTAGTCGTATATCAAGTAGGTCAGGTTCAGTTTTACCGTATCCTCCATACCCATTTGAGATACACGTAACCCGTAAATTTTCCAGTTTGAAGTCCATTGCTATCTTAAGAGCTTCCCATACAGACCCTTCAGCTAGTTCCCCATCACTAATTACTACGTAGACGTTACGAGTCCTATCAGCTAGTGCCATTCCAACAGCTACTGTGATACCTGAGCCAAGTGAACCAGTAGAACACCAAATACCATTCTCCATATCTCGTCCTGGGTGAGTACCATGTTTCTTAATTAACATTTCAGCATCATGGAAGAAATACTTTTCCAATACTACGTATAAAGCGAGGGCTGCATGACCTTGGGAAAGGATGAAGGGTTCATTGTCTTTCTTGACTTTGTAGATGTTGTCTATAATTCCAACGGCATTAAGGCAAGAACTCAGATGCGTTAATCCATGACGATAGGTTAGTTCAGCGACCCTGCGCTTTAGTTCTTTTTGAGACATAGTGTTTGAACATTTTTGATAACCCTTTTTCTAATGTTACTTTCTGTTTCCAACCCATTGATTTAATCAGTGAATTATCTGCTACCCAATTAACAGTATCATATTTTCTTTTTACTGTATCACTTTCGATTAACTTTATAGTCTTTCCTATTAACTTCATTACAAGTCCCATTACTTGATGATTGCTCGTTTGTATTCCAGTTCCAATAGGAACTGATTTGCCTATAACCTTAGGGGTATTTTTCATCAGGATAGTAACTGCATTTACGAAGTCTGTAACTTCAATCCAATCATGGAATCCTTTACTTATGGGCATATCCTTACCATCCATTACGTTGTTGATTGCAACAGGAAAGAATCTCCATGGCTTTTCACCGATACCATATACCGATGAGGGTCTTACCACAACAATGGGTTTCTTATATCTCTTTGAGAATCTCTTACTAATAATCTCACCTATATATTTGGAGTCTGAATAATTAGTCTGTACTGGTAGAGTTACTGATGAGGTCGAGAAGTAAAATAATGTTGTATATGGAACATCAATAGTATCCCGAAGTAAGTGTAGATAATTAAATACGTTTGCCTTGAAGGTCTTATACTCATCAGTCTGAGAATAATGATTTCCATAAGAGGCTACATAGAATATATAATCAGCGTCATTTATCTTAATCTCATCATCATGATGAAGAACTGTTACTTTATGTTTGAGTGAGCGAAGTTTTTTAGCGAGAGAGTCGCCTATGAGACCTGAACCAATGATGGTGGAATTAACTTTCTTTATCATAGCCTAGACTATTTATTGATAGTTATTATTAGCCTAACATATTATTTCCAACTTTGCAACCCATAATGAAGTGCTACTTTACTTGGGCATTATTTTCTCTAAACGGTGAAAAAACCTTGTGTACATAGGTCCTATCGTTTTGAAAGAATACTTATCAATAGCACGTTGACGTATCTTTTTCCTATCTAGCTTCATACAATCCCAGACAGCTTGTTCAAACTCATCCAGTGTAGAACATCTATAACCAGAAACTCCATTCTCATTTGTCTCGGTTACAGCCCCCCAATCGGTTGTGATTGTGGGAGTACCTGTCATCTGGGCCTCTGGTACAACAAGACAAAAAGGTTCTGGAAACATTGATGGAGCAAATAGTGCTATTGCACCGCCCATTAGTTTGGCTCTCTCCTTGGGTTTCATTACTCCTAAATATTCGCCATAATTAGGTGGAGTACCAGGACCAATAATCTTTAGGGGTATTCCTGTACGTTTAGAAGTCTCCACGGCTACCTGCTCACCCTTCAATCCCCCCAACCGACCAACAAATAGTAAGTATCCTCCGTCTCCCTTACCCTCGGGAAATTGGTCTACATTTAACATATGGGGAATGACTGCATCTGAACTATAACCCATGACTGTATGAATGTCCTCGCCACGGGCTGCAGCATCCCTGCCATAAATCTCATGTCTCCACGCCTCAGCGGGAAATACTCTACAGGGCGACTTACACCCACCATATCCAATGGCGTATTCCATTGATATATTCCGAGGGAAAGCTTCAGCTACGACACTCTGTAAAGAGGTTGACTCAAGGATAATATCTCCTATCTGGATACGCTTTTTCATCTCTTCAATAATCTTGTTATTCATAGGAGCAAAGTATTCATATGTCCAAGGAGGAACAAAGAAGTCACAGCTTTTAGGTTTTCCCGAACAGTTAATATGTTCAAAACATTCAGCTTCGTTATTTTCTCCAGCATAGAGAATAACTTTATGTCCTTCACGAGTCATCATGGTAGCCATGTTAATTACCAGGGAGGTAAATGCACACCATGAGTAGTCCTTGGTGGTTTCGGTATGAGGGAGACTTAATAGGTGAATAGTGTAGGGTTCTGGAGTGTACTTAAAAGGTTGGTTCTTGGTTAAGATTTTGTTGCCGTGCATCCGCTCGGTCGTAACCAGATTAAACTTGTGAGTTCTTACTAACCACTCTGTTAAATCATTCCTCCAATCTTCAATGATGATGGTTATTGGTTTATCGGTAGTGAGGACACTTTGCATACCCTCTAATACTGAACGCTCTGAACCCTCAACATCCAACTTTATCATGTCTGGAACAGGTAAATGAAGTGAGTCATATGTCACCATCTCAACCTTTTCTCCGTTACCTGAACCCATTAGACTATATTGTCCAGGAGTGGTGTTAGTGTAAAGAATAGTGTTTCCTGAAGTATTAGATAGAGCTTGACTGAATACTTTAACCTTACAATTATTATTCTTAATATTTTTATTAAGAAGTTCACGATTATTTACAGACGGTTCAAAGGCAATTACTTTAGCACCCAACTTGGCAGCAAGAATAGTGTAATACCCAACATTAGCTCCTACATCTACAAAGGTTTGTCCTTCTTTGAGATGTTCCTCAACATACTTGGTAGTTTTAGGTTCCCAAACTCCAGACTTTTCAAATTCTTCCTTTACGAAGTCAAACTTATTGGAGAATGACAGTTTCATGTATATTTAAGACTACCATATTTTAGAGAATAAATCAAACATTACTTATTAAGATAGTTGTTTATAAATTAAAGTTCTGAATCTACTGTCCAATGTCCACGACATGGATAACAATAATTAGCTGTTAGACTTGTGGAAGTAACATCAAATGAAAATCCATTTTCTAAAACCATATCTAGTCCTGTAACTTTATTTGTCTGCCATGAAGTAGTTATATAATCCCATCGTGCAGCCGTTCCTCCCGCATCATTATAAAAAGTTACTGCTGTTGGAGCAATCCGTTTTCTAACTTTAAAGGGAACCCATCCAAACATATTTGTTGTAGCATAAGCTCCAGCCAACCATCTTGTTTTGTTGGTATTCACATCAGCAGGTGCAACAGAGTATTCAAATGATTTCTCATAATATCTCTGACAATCTACTAATTCCTGTGCAAAACTCTTTGGCTGAAAAGGTAGAGCTACATCTCCTGCACAGAGTTGGACTTGGGCAATCTCAAAGTAGTTAGTTGTTACTCCAGCTCCTGCATGGGTAAAGGCAAACGATACTCCTATTTGAGTAATATCTGAAGCAATTGCAGCGGTTGTTGTGCAAGTAAACTTTACCCAACTTGTAGTAAGAGTGTTGTTTTGTGAAACACCATCTGCTGAAGTAGTGAAAGCTAATACCTTTTGGTCTGTTCCTTTTCCAGTTACGATTTTGGAAACTAAAGTCGCATTATCTGCTACAAACTCTGCTCCACCTTTTGCCCAAAATGAAAGAGTAAGTTTCTGACCTATGAACTTTAGACTGTCTTTGCTTTCAAGTGCCTGACTGAAAATAACTAAAGCATCTACATCTTGAACTGCTGCTACTCTCGCAGAATAATAAGAACCATTTAGTCCAGCCGTTTGTTGAGAAACTGTCTTGTCAGTTCCAGCCGTTGTAGTCTCACAGTACCATCTATCAGCAGTATAAGCATCAGCAGTAGTCATCGCAATACTTGTTCCTCTCTGCCATACATCAAAGTTACCGTTTATGATGGCTTGTCTTGAGAGTGATGAATTAAATGCTGGGACATTGGATAAAGGAGTTAAATATTTGCTATTATCTGTTCCTGTTACATTTTCTAAAGCTGTCGCTACTGTTGCTGGTCCTGTTGCGCCTGTTGTACCAGAAACTCCTGAAACTCCGCTAACTCCGCATGCTCCACCTGCACCTGCTACTCCAGAAACACCGCTAACACCACTCACCCCACACGCACCATTGGTTCCATTAGTGCCAGCTGTACCTGATACCCCACTTACTCCTGAAACTCCCGACACACCTGAAACTCCAGAAACACCACATGCCCCTGCCGTTCCTGCAGTACCTGATACTCCAGATACCCCAGAAACACCACAAGCACCCAAATTTCCAGTTCTTGAAAATACTATTCCCTGCACAGTTGCGTTGGTCGGCAACACACCTGATAGGTAGGTAACACCAATCTTATAATATCCAGCCGCAGCTGTAACTGTCGTTATAGTGAATAATGCGTCTCCAGTCTCCAGTTCAGCTTTTACTAATAATTGACCCTTGACTGTTGAAGTTGAATCATCCCAAGTGTCATACCACGCAGTTAGGTCGGTTGAACCTATGTCAACGTTGTCAATGTAAAAGAATGTAACTGATGCAATTGTCGCACTATTAAATCTTAAAGTGCCAGTCCCAGGGTCAGAATCTGTGGTAGTAGTTGAGAATGTAAATCTTCCACCAGCTACATATCCCTGTACTCCACTTATACCAGACACGCCAGAAACTCCACTAACTCCTGATACCCCAGAAACACCACAAGCCCCATTAGTCCCAGCTGTGCCACTAACCCCGCTTACTCCTGAAACTCCAGAAACACCACATGCTCCTCCAGCGCCAGCAGTTCCACTAACTCCGCATGCCCCGTTACTACCAGCAACGCCTGATACCCCACTTACACCACACGCTCCATTAGTTCCATTGGTTCCTGCGACACCAGATACTCCACTGACTCCACAAGCACCATTAGAACCATTACTTCCTGCTACCCCAGAAACACCCGAAACACCACAGGCTCCATCTGAACCAACAAATCCATCAGCTCCACTTACTCCTGATACGCCTGACACGCCACATGCTCCTGCTGGACCAGCTACTGAAGATGCAGTTCCAGATACTCCACTAACGCCACAGGCTCCTGTATCACCTTTTACGCCACTAACTCCACTAACCCCTGAAACTCCACAAGCCCCCGCAGGACCCGCCACAGTTGAGTCTGCACCCGAAACACCCGAGACTCCAGACACGCCACTTACACCACAAGCCCCATTAGTTCCATTTGTACCAGCGATGCCACTAACCCCGCTTACACCACACGCTCCTGCTGGACCTGCAACCGTAGATTCTAATCCACTAACTCCGCAAGCTCCAGTATCGCCTTTAACTCCAGAAACACCTGACACGCCAGAGACACCACAGGCTCCGTTGGAACCAATAAATCCTGAAACACCACTGACGCCAGAGACTCCACAGGCTCCAACAACTCCTGAAACGCCACTCACGCCACTAACTCCGCTAACTCCAGAAACGCCTGATACACCGCAAACTCCAATATTTGCAAGAACTTGCCATTTAGTTGTATCGGTCGGGAGAGTTCCTGCCACAGCATCAACATACATTACATAGGAGGAACCGTTATAGGAGACTACATCACCTACTGCATAGTCAACAACGTTGTCATAGGCTCCTTTATTCACTAATCCCCCAGTAACAACTACTGTTGCGAGATTGTCCAATAATTTTACACTACGAAATGATCCTATAGTTAAAATGCGACACTATATGTGTCATAAATTTTTAATCCCCATGTACTATCTTTTGGCATGGGTTTACCAAATGTTATTTTATAATGACACTTCACACAGAGCGTCCTGCAATTATCAATACAAAATCTTCCCTCAACATATTCTGACCATTTCTGAATATGGTCAACATGTAATCTCACACCCCTTACTCCACATATCTGACAAGTATAATTATCTCTTTTTAATACTTGTTTTTGAATATAAAACTTAAATTTATTTCTTTCAATATGATTAATAGGTGTTACACCACCCTTCCAATTTGAACATAAAGAACCAGTTTTACCAGTATGAGATATACTTAATTTATTTAATGTTTCTTGACTAAATATCCTTCCTTTCATTTTTATTGACATATCAGGTCTTTTCTTCCCTAACCACGGTTTAATTCCTGTGTGTATTCCTTTATTCCAAGGAACATGATTTTTTTCAAAAGGAATTAATGGAACACACCCTTTTTTGAACCTATATGATTTTAATATTTCTCCACGACTTCTTATTTTAATACCCCATTTTTTTAACCAATGCCAAATAGTTACACAGTTAACATTGTAGATTTTTCCTAAATCAATAGTGCTTAATCCATCTTCATATTGTTGTATTATCTTTTCTTTATTTTTCATAATCAAAATGCAATCGAATATACATCATATTGAAGGGTTGCTCTATTTGTCCACGCATCACTATAACTAGTAACCGCTCCATTGTTTTTTAGAGTTGCATAACGCATTGAAGTAACTGTTCCCGTTGTTATATTCTGAACCAACTGCCAGTTACCATCTAAGTCTTCAAGTCCTTCATAAAATGTATTTGAGGAAACCTTGTCTATATCATTGGTTCCAAAATGACTCATTGCATCAGTTGTTACCCTACGCATAGTGTCATTTACTGAGTCATATGCTAGAAGTTCAACTCCAATAACATTAAAGTCAGGATCAAATGCCCAGTTAAGAATGTTCTGGACTGAATGTTTATTACCTGGTACTGTATGTTTACTTACTGCCATATTTAAAATTCCTCAATTTAATATCATCAGTCTCTTTTAAGAACTTGATATATGCTGCCAACTTCTCAATCTGCATTGTAGTTCTTTCGGTCTTGTCAATGTGACAAAGTTTATAAATAGAGTTCATCTTCTCTCTAACTGCCTCAGTATCATTCTTCATCTCACCCTGTTCTATTTTTCCCTTAAAGTAACCATCAATTAGAGAGACTTCATCTTCAAATCCTCCTAATTCATTTTGCCATGAATCTCCTAGTTTAAAATGATCTACTATATAGGGATGATGTTTCATCTTCTGGTAATCGGTGTATGGAGGTTCAATATCTGATTTAGGAGCAGTAGAAGTATCTATCTTTACTTCCTTTAAGGGAGTTTGTACTTCCTCTACTTGTTTACTTCTAAAGGTACTATCCATTTTTATATTGGGATTTAGCTTTTATAAATTCATGTATGTCTTTTATCTCATCTATATCTCCACTGCGATGGGCTTTCAGTAGTGCCTCTCTCATACTCCTCACACTACCTGACTCATTCTTAATAAGAGAGATTGTCCGTCTGAGGGACTCTCTCACTCCTGGGTCAGATGTTCTACTCATCTCTCGGTATAGTTCAGTTATATCTTGTTCTCTTCCTGTTGCCATAATTTGTCTTCTTTTTTGTGACACTTACTGCAAAGTTCTAACCACGTTCCTCTGTCTACTCTACTATATTTTCTATCCTTATTATGCCATTCCGTTCCATATTTTCTATTTCCGAATAACTTTGGACTTAAACCGCAATTCTCGCAAATTCCTGTCTTAGTCCAATGCTTTTGTATCCACTTATGTTTAGAGTTATAATTAGCCTTTTCTCCTAACCATGGTGCACTCAATTCTCCAACTCTTCCTAAAGTACCTTTAAAGTTGTCGTGTTCTTTTCTATGTTTTACCATCTTATTAATCCTGTCCATTACTTGTTCTCTAGTTTGATTTTTCAATGTACGTCTTGTCGACTCTCCAACCTTCCTACGGCCTTCTTCTGACATCCATCCAGTCTTTCCTTTATTCCATGGTTTTCTCCCTCTATCTGCCAGATGTCTACATTCTCTGCTACAAAACTTCTTCCTACTCCATTCTAGTTTTCTGAACGTGTTGTAAATGAGCTTGCCACAGTGTTGGCATAATTTTGTATTTTCTGAGGGTATGTTTTGCATACCCCCAGTGTAACACAAAGTTACAAACAAGTCAACATCATTGTTGTCAACTCGTAGGAGTTTTAGCCACTACAATCCAAGAACTATTAAGGATTTTTGCAGCATAACTACCAGCCCATGATACTTTACTGATTCGTCCAGCAGGCGAACTTCCGTCCACTATGTTTGGAAGAATGTAAAGTCTCGGCTTGTCTCCTTCAAGATCATAACATCCAAAGGCATCTGAGCCATGAACGTATGTATTGAAAGTGGCAATGACTGATGCTTCTGATGCGGCACCTACGGCAGATGCATAGTCTTTATTTAAGAGCCAGCGAACCTGATATAGTTCACCCATTTCTCCTTTATAAAGTCCTTTAACATCTGAATAGGTCTTAGCATTGAGCCAAGTCGAGTCTCCTAACAACTGATATTTTGTTTGGGGAGACGCTTTTCCGATATAGTACCCATCTTCATATGTCGGAGCATATCCAAGTTCGAGTTGTCGTGTGATTCCTCGGACCATGGATGCTGAGAACGTATCTGATGCTGCATAAGTGCTGGTATTTTTACCATTAGCAAAATATGCTGTACCATTGTTCAATTCATTGATAACCAATCTATTGATTGATTGTCCCATATTCTGTCCAACAAGAGCAATCTTTTCAGACATATTCTTGTCAATACCCACTAAGGTAAGGAATTTTGAGACTTGAATTGATTGTCCATACTCAGACAACGTAACTGCGATTGTTGAAGCAGTTATATTGCTAAGTGATGGGTTTGAACCTTCTCCTAAAGGAGTCGTGTTAATCGTCAGAGGTGTGTATCTGGTGAAATTAACAGTGCGTCCCTCATTGGAGGCATGGGTTCTTGACTGACCACCTTCTTTAGCTACAAACTCGTACTCGGCTCTCTTTAAGAAAACCTTTTCGTAGTAGGTAGATACCTCAGGTGCGAGTGTACCCGTAACGTTTAAATCTGCCATGTTAAGAAAAAATTAATAAGTAACTGGAAGCCTTTTTTCCATCTCTTCGATGGATAATTCGCCAAAGGGTTTTTCAACCACCTTGACTTGACTTGGTCGTAGGGCAGTTTCAGCTACCTGTTGTGTAACAGTCGCTTGATTCTCCGCTACTTGTTTGTCGATTGCCTTTCTGTAAGGCTTCATCATTTGGTTTACCAGTTTCTTTACAGAAGCTGATGGATTACTTTGAATCTGTGCCTTAACCGATTCGACAATCATTTCAGAAAGTTCCCTGTCAAAACTTTCACTCTTTGGGTTAAGTTCAGGATGATCGGACATGGACTCTGCTGCCTCCCTGTTGATGGTGTCAACAAGTCTTTGCTTTTGAACTTCAAGCTGTGCAATACTCTGCGCAGTCCGTACTACGTCAGCTTTATATTGTTCTTGAGTTACTTCGGCACCTGGTTCAATGGTTGGTTGGTATTGTGGCGTATTCGCCTGACCCCCAGATAACTGGAAAGTCAAATCCTCCACCTGCTTCGCCAGCGAGTCTCTCGCCTGTTCGGCCTCCTTCACTTTATCAACGAGCTTGTGAATCCGTTTTTCAACGGGTTTCAACTTGGGTTCTTCCGACACTGTAGGTTGGGCCTCCTCAACTGGGACTTCCACGTTAGGAGTCTCAGATTTTGGAGTCTCAACTTCTGGTGTCACTTTTCCTTCTACTGTTGGCGATTCAGTAACAATGGTTTCTTTCCCATCGTTTAGATTTTCCGCCTTTTTTTGTTCTTCCATATTAAGGTTGAACTTGTAACAGCGTTTTTGAAAGGTTCGCAGAACCTTTGATTTCTCTACCCGTCAGTAGAGACATCAAGCAAGCAATCATTCCCGAATACTAAAGTGCATTGGAATGATGAATAATGAGTCTATGGCTCATGCTTGCTTGATATCCCCACGCTTTTTTTATATCCATTCTTTAAATATTCTACTCTATCTACCAGTATTGGTCCATTCTCCGTTTCACCAACCATCATCTTATTGGGACCTATATATACCGCATGCTTCAGGTCGCATGAGTAACAGACAAGATATATTCCATTCTGCCTATATTGACAACCCTTGGGAATAAACTGATAGTCTGGTTTGGTAAAATCCATCTTTTCAGTTTCGGGTTCTATCTTTTCCTCTATATTTTCAAGGTTCTCCTCATCTTGAGTCATTTACTTTTTGCTTTATCTGGTCTAGTTTTTCTGAGGCCAAATTTGTAACGACAGTTAGTCGTCCAATATCCTCAAAACTACTACCACCTGCAACCGATGCTGATACTAAATCCTTCATCTCTTTCTGCAATCTGTCAATGTATTCCTCAAGATACTTCCAACCACTATGTTGAGATAGTGATTTAAGAGCTTCGTCCTCTGGGTCTTTGTCTTCCTTCTTGACCGTTGGGACTTCAATCGCTCTGAAGTCTCGAAATACATCTGGCTTGATTGCTTCATCCTTGTCCATTTAGTTGTTGACCGCCCATTTGCGGAACTTGTGGTGGGGCTGCTGCCTGTTGCATGGGTCCTCCCTGTCCTGGCATCTGTTGTCCCATCTGCATTTGGGGAGAAAGAGGGTCCTGAGGTGGTATCTGGTTTATTTGTCCACCTTGACCTCCTTGAATTCCTTGTAACATCTGCAAGAATTGTTCTTGATCGGCTTGCATACTTTGTTGTTCTTGAGGAGTTACCTCACGACTCTGTTGTGCATCCTGTGAATCAACTACTATCTTACTCCAGTCCATTATCCCACTACCTGATATTATTCTTGTGAACAGTTCTCCTAACTGTACTTTTTTACCTTCCTCTTCCATCTTCTTCATGAGAGGTGAAGTTACTTTACCTTGTTGGTCAAGTGTAAGTCCTTGTGAAAGCATGGCAAACATTTCACGTAAAGCTCCTTGTTGTTTTTCCTCGTTAATTGCATAGGTTGAACCTGGTACGATTTCATAATCATAGAGAGTTGATCCTGTTATCTTCTTATTTAGAGTAAGTTTACCTGTATCTACGTTATACATATCCTTTGCCTCTGGATAAACTCTGATCAGATCTTCAAGTTCACGACTAAACATCCTTACAACGGTTGAAGAAGGTTGTTTTTTACTCCATAGATTGGCAAACTTACGCATAATGTCAGATAATGTCTGTTCCATGTAAAATCGGTCGACATTGTCCTTTGCACTCTCTCTTGATTGTTGCATCTGGAGGGCTTGAGGAGTCTTGCCAAATCCTGGGTCTGTTGCAGCAGTTGTTGAAGTATCTGTCGTTCCAAACATATTAAGAAGGGATGCATTAAGGGTTTGATAGGTTGATTGAAACGAATCAATACCTCTAGGGTTGATTGCAAGCTGTTGTACTGAGTTTCCAACACTGTTTCGTACCAACCACTTTGCTCCAGCTCCCCATTTGATTGTTGAGGCGATTATATTATCCTTATTAAGTATAGTTGGAGGAAATATTGATATCTTTATAGCATCTAAATAGAGATTCCAGAGTGAATTAAGGGTATACTGCATGGTTTTACCCCGTTCCATGTCTCCCATACCCATAAAATCATCAATTAAAGGGATTGAATACTTACAAACAATCGGTAATTCTCCATCTTTGTTGGGATTCTCGATATCCCTCAACACTAAATGAGCTGCAGGTACATAATCTACCCATCTATCACGTTCAAACATGGTCAATACTTGGAAGTAACCTGAACCTTTGCCTTCCTGAGTGTCATTTTGCTGTTGGGTCTCACGCACACTCTGTTCACTTGAGCTCTTACTTGATTTGTCTCCATTAAGTTTCTTTAGTTTTTCAACTATATTTCCTACATTCTTTAAATTCTTACCCTTACCCAACCCTTCAAAGTATGAAATTGGTTTCCATGTACGTATAACTATTCTGTCGGAATCATCAAGTGATACTGCTCCGACCTGAGGAAATACATCACGAATGGCAAGAAGCCATAAGTCTGGTCCTACATATCCATTTTTCTTTATGTCCCAGTCAACCATGGCAAACATATTTCCGTAGATGTTGCTATATCGGTCCATCATCCTCAATTTAGTGAGAAATGGGAATTGCGCCTTAGCATTTGGGATAATATACTTCTCCATAATAAGATTTATTATCTGTGTACTTGCAATATCATCCCCTGAAATGGGGCGGAACTTGCCGATGGGAAGTTTACTCATAACACGGGCTTCTCGTTCAAGAATCATTGTTGATAGTTTCTGGTCCATAACCTGACTTTTAGTTTTACTGGAGATTGCATCATTAAGTTTGTTGGAGAAGATTGATTCGGCCTCATCCCACATTACTCTTTTGGTTGCAAGTGAATCAAGTGAAGTTTGGTAATGTGTTTGTATCTGGTCTTCTAGTTTACCCATAAAAAAAACCTGTCCTTTTTGGACAGGCAAACGATATTATAATCGCAAACCTTTAGTTGTTATATTAAGTTATACTATTTTATTGGTTTTGTCAAATAGATTTTATTTTTGAATGAATATTTTTATGACATGAACTACACAACCATATTGCATCTAGGGGTTTATCATAATCTAAATGGTGACCAGATAATCTTGTCTCTCTACTACATAAGGAGCAATTTTTAGGTTTTATTATTTTACCTATTTTAATATAATGACCTATTAGTCTCCTTGCCTTAACTTCTTTTGGATGATTTTTCATCCACTCAACAATTGCTCCCTGATAATCAATTACTCTATTTCTTCCATTTAATTTATACCAATTCTTATAATATTTACTTATTTGTTTCTTAACTATTGGATTTTCACGATATTTTTTACTACTTCTTTGAGCTATTTTTTTCCAACTATCTTTATTTAAGATAATCCATCTTTTACTTCTTATAGCAGAACATTTTTTACAATAGGATATGTAATATCCATTACTTCCTTTATAAAAAAAATCTAAAGGAAATTCAATTAAGCATTGAATACATTTTTTAGTATTTGGTTTTACCATGAGAACATTATATTATAATATTCTCTTGTTGTCAATGGTATACTTCAATCTACGGCTACGGGTTACTTTCATTGTACGCAAAATTGCCACTGCATCTTTTAAAACAACATTAAAAGTCAACTGTCCATATCCCATTTCCTTAACTTCTTTTTCAACCAACGTATGAAAAGCCAGATTTTTTAATACTTTATTTACTTCACTCATATTAGGCTAAAATGCTAAGTTCTTCAAAACCTTTGAAGGATTCGTAGGATTCATAAGATAAAAATACTACATCGACAATGTTGCCATCAGCAACACGTACGATAAATGTAAATAACCCGTTCTTAATTTTTTGTGCTTCTGCCTCTATATCCAGATGAGGTTTTTTGTTATGGTTATTAATCTCTATAATATACTGCATATTAGTACCACTGGGTATTAATTGCTTTTTCCTGTGGGACTTCATCATCATCATCGGGACTCTGAAGACTCATTGCCATATAACGTATTGCATCCATTGCGTCATCACTTACCTTATAAGGAATCTCTTTGACTAGGGACCTGTCATTCTTGTTTTCAATCCATCGGTACTTCTCAAACTCATCAGCTATCCATGTTAAGTGTTTGGAGAACATAAGGGTTGGCCTACCCGTATCCCGCCTTACTTTAAGAAGTTCTGCAACTTTCATTATTCCATTCTTTACTGAGTCCTTACCTTTTTCAACAGGAATAAAGTAGACGTTCTGTTGAAGTAGTCCCTCAATCGTCATGGGAGCTGCGCTATCTGCTACTGGATTTGTTATATGTTTACCACTATCTTTAACCTTAACTACATCTGCTATTTGACTCTCGGTAAAACCTGACACATAGAGCCCATCATAAGCATAGATTTCTGTAAAGTCTGGCGATATAGCAAAGTAGATGAGTGCGGTCTTATGGGCAAATCCAAAGTCTATTGTTCTTGTGTATGTCCAGTTAGTGTCCATGTAGGGAACATCCACCATATGTAGTGTACGAGAGAACTCTTTATATATAAGTCCACTTAGTTTACGGAACTCTCCCATTATTTCCTGGGCAAACGCATCCTCTGTCATTTCAAACTTTAGTGAGTCTAATTCTTTAGGGTCAAGATAGGAGTTCTCATAGGAAGTATAGTGATGATAGGAATGGTCAGATGGAGAAAACATGGGGCGAGTTTGTTTTCCTTCTACTATTTCATTGTACGCCAGATGTTTGAAGTGGTTCTGTAACCCGTTAGGAGTGGAGATGAAGTAACACTTGGCTTTACTCTCAATAAGTACAGGGCGAAGAATAGTCCAGACTTGGTCCCAACCCTTAATAAAGGCACACTCATCAAACACGATTAGGTCTATGCCGACTCCCCGAAGATTATCTGGTTCCTCAGCTCCCTTACATTCTATCGTTGAATCATTAATAAGGGTGATCTTCAGTTCGGTTTCATTCTTACGCCTTATTGCTTCCTTAGGAATAATGGTGGTAAGCATTTCCCATAAGATGTTCTTTGCCTGACGATACGTAGGAGCTACATACCATACCTTTACGGGAACTTGTGTCTTTCCAACCATCCGAGCCTTAGCTGCAAAATCCACCATCTTATACGCCATCACTGTCGATTTACCTGCCCTCCGTCCACAGTTGACAACAACGAAGCGGTGGTCATCGTGCCAGACCTCAGATTGCCATCTGGTTAAATTTACTTTACGTGGTTGTATCATCTATAAAATTAATGAACCTCTTATGAATAATAACGTGTTTGTCTCCTTGGGTAAGTAAAAGAAAGTCCCGATTAAATAAGGGTCGCTCTGTAGAATTATCTCCACATTGAAAGTTCATCTGGTCCCATATCTGGTCAACTGTTTCATCAACCTCCCTCTTAAGAAGAATTCCTTTCTTGGTCAGACTGCAAATAACCGCCATATAATTTCAGACTACCATAATTTGTAACGAAGTGCAAGTAGGATACAAAACAGATTTACTAAAACTACTATAATATTTAAGACTATGAATCCTTTAAGTACATATCTCGTTATTCTTACCCCAGACAATATCCAAAACACCCAATAAAATAAAAGTGACATAAATAGATTTAATACATAGTAGAGCGGTCCTAGTGTCATCAGAAGGGCTTGTAAGGTATTACCTTCACTTACTCCTAGTTGGATACCGATGTAGGTGGTTAGAAGGTCAAGGAGGCGAAGTAGGACGAATAGGTAAATCATAGGAAGTAAACCCTCCCTCTCCCCATGTTCTGATAGTGCTCGATACATTTTGGACAGGCCCATTTCTTCTCAATCGTGGCAGTACCATTCTCGTCCTCATAGGTAATAAGGTTGCAGGTAAAACTCATTCCTTTCTCAAAGTGCAGTTGGCACCAAGCGAGTATGGGAGGAGTGGTTGTTGGTTGAGTGGAAGGAGTTATGGTCTCTCCCCGCTTATATTTATCTTCTAATGTCTCAGGTATATTTTCTACGGGCATAGTACCAGTAACAGGGGGTATGTCCATCGAGACTGTCTCTCCCGTAGGATGAAGGCCCGTAATTAAATACTTCTCCTCTAAGACTTCCCTTATAAGCTTACGTACGAACTCACTCTTCTCGTAGTCATGTTCTTCGCAATATCTAACCAGCTTCTCATTAAGTGTATCTGGTATGGAAAGTAATATCTTCATAGTGAACGTACTAATAAATAAAGAACTACAATAATAGGCAGGACACACAAGAACATAACAAACGTAATAATCCACGTTACTCTAACAATACTCCAGATACTTTTAATGATATCCATATATCTAAAGGATATCATATATCTCTTGGATATACAAGTAGTATATACGTTGGATATATATCATTCTAGTTGGATAGGGTACCGTAGTATATCCTACCACTAAACCCCCCCATTATTATTTAAAGCACCATTATATTGTTGTATTGCTTTAATCTATTATTAAGTAGTAGTATTGATCTGTATTAGATTAGTTAGTTGTACTGTTGTATCCTTTTCCTTGTCATCATCACCTAAAGTCTTATCTAGAAGGTAGGCTTGTGCTTTCCAGTCTTTACTTCCTGATATCTTGCTTATATAGGTATTTATCTCTTCATTCATTACAGCCATAACTGCCTTAGTCTTCAACCATTCCATAATAGTATTCCTTTGTACTCCTATTAACTTTGCGGATAACATTGCAGTGGTGAATTTACCTGTCTTTACAAGCTTAATAAACCTTTTATATGCTTTCTTATTCCTTATAATTAAATCTTTGGGATTTTCATTATTGCTTAATATTGAAGCGTTTTGTTTTATCACTTTGTGATCGTTATTTTCAATAATATCATTCCTTATAAGAGGTTTATTGATTAAACCTTGGGGTTTTTCTACATTCTCTATGCCTGGTATTGTTGGAGGTTTTATGAGCATACTTTATAGTACACCTTTGTATAAGAGTTTTCAACTATAACTATAGTTTGGGCTGCTTAATTACCGAATTTGATTTGAGATTAGCTTCATATTTACCGCATATCTTCATAGATTGCCCTACGTTGCGTTTTTATTTAATCAGGCTATGTTCCATCCTTGTGTATACTGTATATTGTATTGTTTTTAGTTAAATACCTATTGACATATCTATATATATACTGTATTCTGTATATAGATAGTTAATAAAGCTCTTTGACAATTAGCGGTTACAGGTAGCAACAAGCCTCAATAATTACATTACATTGAGAGCTTGAGAAGAATGGAAACAATTACATCAGTACAATATTACGGAGTTTATAAACTAGGCGAGAATAGATACCAAATTATAAGCGGTGCAAATCCAACAACAATAACAAAAAGCGGTTATTTTTACTCAACATTATCAGGAGTATATAAAAACGCAGATTTTACCATGAAAAAAGCCGAGAGCTTTGTAAAATCAATGTATAAGCCGTTTATAAACTTTCAGAATAAAAAAGTAATATTCAAATTCGTAAATATTGGAGTAATACAAGCCTGAGAGCTTAGGCTCTCGGTTTGTTGCTATCTGTAACAAAAGAAGCCATAACACAAGGACACAAAGACAAGAGTATAAATTATCCTTGAACAATAATTATATGACCTATTCTAAAAAAGAAAGGGATACATACAATCATTATCGTACATCGATATGCTTAAAACTCGGTATAAGTGAACTTGCATACAATTATCTTAGAAGAATTGGGAACGCACTTCATAAAATATATGAAGACTCATGCAACGGAACTATTGAAGAATTGGAATATGAACAAAAAACATCAATGCTTTATGCCAAGGGTGATGGATATTGTTCTGGATACGGATTGAATATTCATTATCAAACAGATCCAAGAGGAGGAACTATATACGTGAGTAGGGAAAAAATCCCCGCTAATAACTATACAATCGCTTCTTTGATCTATTAATTTTCTCTTGCCTTGTCTTTGTGTTGTGGCTTCTTGATAGCTAATAGGGGGGAACCTGCTACCCTCCTGCTAGTTATCATTTTAATTTTAATCTATGGATAAACATACCCTAGACCTGATTGCTCCATACGAACTATCAGAAGAGGACAAAATCGCTTTGGAGGATATAAAAGAGTATGAGAAGGATTGCAAAGAAGGGCGCAGAGTTGATAGGTTGAATTATAAATTAAACAATAAAACATGAGCAATAAACACAGTATGAAGGATGAAGGATACAACTATATAAGATATATGGGGAATGGTCAACATTTACTTGAGTACACAATGGGAGAAGCCCCGTATCAATTTGAGGTATGGGTAGCAAAAAAAAACCATGCAAGTTATGGTCTAATCTATAAAAATACGCACTTAGAATTTTGCCACTCTATAAAAGTATGAAATACTTTATAGTCTATATACTAACCCTTATTGATCCTGTTTGGAACGAGAGATTACATGATTATGGAGATTTAGACACAGTTATAAAAACATTTTGCAACTAATATGAAAAACTTAAATAGAATAATAGAGCTTTTAAGAAAGTCATTAGACTTAGCGGAAAATGATAGTAATGTTCTGATAAGTGAATGGAATGAGGGCTATATTACAGGGCTTAAACACGCTCAATCTATCATCGTCTTGGTTACAGGTAAAGAAGAAGCTATGTTTGATACCCAAACGAATTATGGTTATATAAACATTGAAAAGAACGGTAAAAGAGGAGGGATTATCCTATGAATTGCTTTAAATGTAACAAAGAACTAAAAGACAATGATACAGATATATACGAGCTAAGTAATGGGGAGCCATGTTGCAAGAGTTGTTATGAGGCTCTAGCAGATCAAGAGGATGACAGACACGAAGAGTATAACGAACAACAAGAGGCAGACGAGGAACGCACAGCAATAGGTCAAGAGGCTAGGGAGTTAGATAACATTATAGGAGCTAACGAATGATACTGTTGGGATTGATATTACTAATTTTACTTATTGAAATATGAAAAACTTAAAGCACTTCGGATCACTTATGAGGGTTATATTCTGGGAGATTGTACACGCTATCCGTAATAAGCGTACTTGGATAGCTGTTGGTATTATCACATTCTTATACGTTTATGCTTGGTTTTGGCGCAATTATTACATACAATCACCCATAAAAGAGATTAAATATCAGTGTTTTATATGTAAAGCCAATAATAAGCCTATTGTAGCCACAGTTAGCGCACAGATTGTACAACCTTTACCAACAATAATAGCATTAAAGCCTGTTCTGACAGAAAAAGAAATAGTAATGAATTTACCTCATGGAGCTATACTCTGGAAAATATACTTCCTTGAATCTGGATTAGGTGAAAAGGATGGCTGTCGTATAAATAAAGAGGGTTATGGAGGCTTTGGGGTAAAAGACGGTAAAAAGGTAGTTTGCTATGATACATTTCAAAAGGCTGCTGAACGTGCCGAATATTGGTTTGCTAAACTTAATCCTGATAAGGATTTAGCTAAGGCTTTATGTATGTGGAATTTGGGCGTTCCTGAGATTAACTGTAATTATTATCAAACTTATATGAGTCTATGAACCCTATATATATGCTGTTAGATAATAACCTATATCTATTAGTAAAGAGAGATTTCAAGAAGAAAGCAAGAAAAGAAAAGGGTAAAAGAAAAGAAGGAAAGAATGATTTAAGGCTAACACATGACCTTAGAGTTGTCAAGATGTCAAGCCCCCTTGCGGTTAATATGCGGGGATTAATATTGAACACATTAACAGCTTTAGCAGAACTGTATAACGAGTTGTAAAAACCTTATAAATATTGTATAATGTATATATGAATACAAAGAAAGAAAAGATAATAAAACTCTACTTAGAGGGTAAAAATACTAAGGATATAACTAAAGAACTGGATACCTATTACAGCTATGTACACGGTATTATAAAGCTTTATAAATTAGAGCAAAAGCTCGCTAATAAATAACTATGGACGATAAACTGGATTGTTTACTTGTTGAGGGTAGAGATAAGAACGGATATGTATTGAAATTTACGCTTAGAGGTGTCTCCCCTGCGATCCTGGCAAAGAAATGGGCAGATACACAGCTTGAGTTTAAAGACATGGTTAGCGGGGTTAAAATGATGCCTCCTATGAACACAGATGAAGAAAAGTTACGAAACTTCACTAAAGAAGTGGAAGCAAGTGAAAGTGCTTGCCCTAAATGTGGCAATCCTCTTAAGGAGTCATGGAGCAAAGATAAGACTAAGCATTTTATGAAGTGTTCAACTGCTGGGTGGGATCGTATGAATATGAAAGCAACTGGCTGTAATTTTATTAAGTGGTTATGAAACTAAGCGAAAATCTTGTAACAATAAGTGCAGGATATATTACAGTAGACAGGGAATTGAATTTGGGCGATGATGTAACACTCACGGTTGAAGGCTCGGTTATAGAAAAGAAGCAATCAGATAATCAGGACGGTACATACAATGTTGTATGCAAAGTAAAGGGCAGTTTTTCAGAAGCTAAACATATGGAAAAGATTATAAGTGAAAATAACCTTGATACACTTTCAGGCTAAAAAGCTCTATAACAATAAAGTAAGCGTAAGAAGCTGTATTGTACTTAAAGCTGATAAGAAAAAAGAAGCCATTGAGGTTACCGTGATAGGTCTTGAGGGGCGAATGAGAATTAACGCTAAGACTCCCTATACAACTGATGGCATAGAACATATAGCCCAGTATGATGATAAGTTTATTAAGAAAGATAAAAAGTATCAGCTTTTTGACTATGAGTGGCTTCCGATTGAGGAACATAAAGAAGAACAAACAGAGAGCGGACTTCAAGTTATGTTAAAAGCATGGAAGAATAGAAAGTTAGGTAATCAATTATCAATTCCAAAATCTATATGAAAGAATATTCAGGTGTGATTGCAACTATCGCTATGGTTATTGGAGGATTGGTAGGATTTATAAACTGGATAACCTATTTAGTACAAGCTCTAAACTATGGAAATATATTGGGCTTTGTGCTTCTCTTTATATTTGGTGAGATTTTAATTCCTTTCTATTCTATTATTCCTTTTCTTATATGGTTTGTTCTCTTATTCTTAGGAGGTTTACCGTTCTATGGACTATATAAATTATTTAGGACTTGACAAGATTTCCCCACTATGTTAGAGTTATAAATACCGCTCGTTTAAGGGGACGGCGGATTAGAATTACAAATTATGAATATTGAACTTCAAACAAAAGTCCTTAAACTAAAAGGAATACTAAATGATATAAGCCACGCTTCTTTCTCTTACTCTCAGTTAACAAGACAATATCCTATGCACAATCTTGATGATGAGAAAGCAAAGCAGATAATAACGGCATATGAGAGTATAATTTCAGATGTTAAAAATTTAATAATGAAAAATGAAAACACGAATACTACACACGAAAATTTACGATGACTCTTGGTTTCGCTCACTTGACCTCCCTAAAAAGTTTCTGTTTGTCTACTTATTTACCAATCATAGAATAGGTCATACGGGTATTTATGAGATTGGCACGGACACTATAACCTTTGAGGCTGGAATTGACCAAGTGGAGGTAATCTCTGCCATTAAAACCTTTTCAGAGACCAATAAGGTATTAAGCCATAATGGTTGGGTTTATGTAGTAAAGTCTTCCTTATATGGAGGCTATACAGGAGAAAAGAATGAGTTAGCCTATACGAGAGAATTAGCTTCTATTCCATTAGAAGTTAAAGAATACTTTAATGGTATAGTACCTATACCCTATCTATACGGTATACATAGGGTATCTGAAGAAAATAATACCCCTATAAATCATAAACCAGAAATCATAAATGATAAATCGGAAACAATAAATCATAAATCACAAATAGACGTTATGAGAAAAAAGTTAAAAGGTAAGTTAAAGATTTAGTATTGACATTATATATCGAATACTGTATAATAGAATATATGCAACAACTTAAAGACCATGAAACAATAACTGTTCTCCTACCAAAAGTAATAATAGAGGCCCTTAACAGGGAACGTGACCAAATAAACGCCCTGCCCCATATTGCAAAGATTACCCGCATAAAACTTATACGTAATATCTTAGCCAATCATTATAAGATTTTATTTACCATTTCAAAACATAAGATATGAAAAAGAAAGAATACAAACCAACAAAATATGACATAGCTTGGCGAAAAGGATATGACCTTGGAGTACAGAAAACCTTACGGGATAATGAAATAGCCCTTAAAATTGGTCGTGCCATAGTTGATGCGTTGGACAATCGTTATGAGTTTCAGAAAGAAAATTATTAAATTCCATGAATAACTCACCCCTATTGAAGAAGATAATTGATTTTTTACTAAATCATATATTATGGTGGACTATTTATTTATTGGCAATTTATAAAGCTGGTTTGTTATTTGGAGTAATAATTGGTGTATTAGCTATGTTTTATGGCGTATATAACTATTATAAAGGTTGTGAGTTTGTAGAAAAATTACAAGAAAAATATAACCTATGAACACCCTATTGAAGAAAACAATGGAGTTGTTTGATGAGCAATTCGGACATGACCAATATGGAGGTATAAAGGCATTCAGACAAGATTTAGTCAAATCCTTCATCTCCTCCGAGTTTGAGAAGGTTATGAGAGAGGTGGATGAATGTAATTGTAATTGTTCGGCTTGTAGTAATTGTGTTGATAAAGATTTTTAAGTAACCATTTGTTGAGTTCTTTGAAAATTGATTGTGGGAATGGCGGAATAGGTAAACGCTAACAAGATTGCTTTGGTAGTAGAGTAACGATTACTACTATATAGAGTGACTATACAAGTAAGACGAAACACACCGATGAGAGGACACTCACAAAAATGTCATAGCAAGACGGAAGCTACTTGTCAAATCTCTATTTCCCACAATTAGTTCTCTGTTCAGAGGTATGCGGGAGGGTTCAACCGAAAGGTTGGATTATTGAGCATTGACAGTATCGCAAGATACCCAATATTCCTTGCTCAATCTCGCTTCCGCAGACTTGTGAACATTATCAATTTATTTAATTCAGTATGAGATTTAAGAAAGGAGAAAAACCATATCCTCATAAAAAAGGATGTGAGTGTTTTAGATGTAATGAAATACCAAGAAATACAATAGGAATGAGCGGAAAAAAGCATACATATAAATGGAAAAATATGATGAGTAAAAAACACAAAGGAAATAAATATAGTTTAGGAAGAAAACACACAAAAGAAGAAATAATTAAAATGAAGATTTCTCAACTTGGTAAAAAAAATGGTAATTGGAAAGGTGGAGTTAGTAAAGATAGACAACATTATAGAAGAGAAAGAAGAATTAAAATGGTAGGAAATGGGGGATTTCACACTTTCGGAGAATGGGAAAGATTAAAAGCTCAATACAATTGGACTTGTCTTTCTTGTAGAAAACAAGAACCAATAATTATATTGACAGAAGACCATATAATTCCAATTATTAAAGGAGGTTCAGATAATATAGAAAATATACAACCTCTTTGTAGAAGTTGTAATTCAAAGAAACACACAACTATTATAAATTATAAACAAATATAACTATGCGTACAATCGTCCTATCCGATGAGGATTACAAAAAGGTTCAAGAGGTTCTTGCAAAAGCGGAACCAGTAGTTGAGAAGAAAAAGGGAGTGACTATTTACAAAACAAATGGTTCGGTCTTATTTGAGAGCGACAAGGAAACAATTAAGGAAGCAGTAGTGGAAAGAGTGAATAGTGGGGCAGACCTTTATGAGGCAAACCTTTATGGGGCAGACCTTCGTGGGGCAGACCTTTATGAGGCAGACCTTCGTGGGGCAAACCTTCATTGGGCAGACCTTCGTGGGGCAGACCTTCGTGGGGCAAACCTTCATTGGGCAGACATTCGTGGGGCAGACCTTTATGAGGCAGACCTTCGTGGGGCAAACCTTCATTGGGCAGACCTTCGTGGGGCAGACCTTTATGAGGCAGACCTTCGTGGGGCAGAATTAGACAGTGCAAAGTTTTATGGTAAAGGTGGGACAACAAAGATTAAGAAAAGCCAATTGAATGATTTCTTGAAAGCGTTAGGGATAATAGTTGAGGATAACTAATCTATGAAAACCAACAAGGGGAAAAAGTGTAAGCATGAATATAGAGCTTTCGTAAAAGCTAATAATGATACTGGGACAAATGAATCTTTTTATTGTGTTTATTGTTTAGAGATAGTATTTATGCACTTTTATAGCTTTAATAAAACAATTAAAAATCCACATGTAAAATCCCTATGAGCAACCCCCCCACCACACTCCTCCAGAGGGAGATGGAGAAAATCACAAAAGAGCTTTTTCCTGATAATTGGATTTTTACAGCAGAAGACCCAGTAATAGAAGATATGAATATGTGGGTAAAAGAAGGTTCTGAAATAAGAAAAGAACTTCATAAAGCCATTCGTTCCCTCGCCACTAAATTGGTAGAGAGTTTTGGGGAGATAATACCAAAGGAACAAAAGATAAATACAGATTTCAAAATCTTTTATGTAAGTAAGGATGTTTATACAGATTCAGAAATAAATAGTGAAGCAATTAAAATGGCAGAAAATTATTATTTTAATTCAGCATGGGTACTTGGTAAATATTCAAGATTGAATGAAGAACTTGAAGTAAAAGAGGCAAGAAGTTTTGGATTACCAGAGAATGCAATAAAAGAAATTAAAAGATATATTTCATTTACTAAAAAGGGGATAGATAGAGGGCTTGATTATGTAATTTTCGCTTTCAACAGTAATAATATAGATAAAATAAATGGTTGGAATGAGTGTGTAAAACAACAACGCTCCCGCCTTGCAGAAGTGTTAAAAGTTAAAGAAGTAGAGGTATGAAATACAAGTTTTTAGGTAAACCAGATAGGATTTTCCCCGACCTTGTTACGGGAAAAGTATATAATCTAAAACTCCAACATATAGATTGGTTTATGAGGTGGTTGTCAGGAGTAACGGTACAAATAATAAGCCCAATAAAATGCCCTTATTCAAGTTGGGAAACCTTTTATCAGAATTGGAAATTGATTATATGAATAAACAAAATAAGAAAACCCTTAAATCAGTTCTCAAAGAAATAAATGGTAAATATGGAATGGTAAAGGTAAAGCCAAGAAATAAAGCTGAAATGGGTAAACTAATGGATTATTTAGGCGCAGAAGGATTTAATTATTACAAATAAATTAGAAACCATTAAGGAGATGAAATGAAAACAACACACAACCTAAAAGGATGTAGATGCCCAAAAGGAGTACCAGTACGATTTTGTCTTGGGACCCCCCCTGTTAAACCTGAAAAGATAGACCTTATTGTAAAACTGATTGAGGCGGTTGGAATGAAGAAAGCGTATCTATGGCTCAAAAAGCACGATAAATCAGCGAAACATATCTATATTAAAAGTAAACCTATGGGGAAAATATACTTTTCAGGAACTGAAACAGACTGGAAAGATGGAGGCGGTTACATAAACATTGATAAATAATTATGACTAAATTACCTGAAAGAGAGGAAAAAAAACATAGACATAAATGGGAAGACCATTGTGATTGTGAGTATTGTGAGTTAAAAGTTTGCTTAAAATGCGGAGATGAAAAACAAAAAGACATCTACAGAAAAAAGTAAACTAATTTCAGAAATAGAAAGCAAAAGTATTTTTGTTAAGGCACATAATAATGCTCCACTATTATCAGATAGTTTAGTAATAACAATGGATGATTGGATTGAGATTAAAAGTGGAAGAAAGAGTAAAGTTTCTTATAAATTATCCAAATCCCTATGACATCTAAAGGAAAGAAACCCCCACAGACTAAAGAACAATGTGATTGTCATTGTCACTGTAAACTGCATGAAGGTGGAAAGCGGTTTTTACATACAAGTGCTTTTACGATTAGGTCTTGTGAACACTGTAAACCCACACAGACGAGAGAGGAGAAAATATGAACTATACGCCTTTAGACTTTACCTATCTCTACCTCCACTACTTCAACTTTTGGTTGTGGCATACCTTTATGAAGTATGTATTCTCTTTATTTTTATGGAGTATTATAATTTGGGGACTCGTTACCTTATTAAAATGAAAACCATATTCACAGGTGCATTTCTTAAATCTTTTAAACCTATTATTTATTCAATAAAATTCTATGACAAAGATGGGAATGAAATTAACCATACAGGAAAAAGTACACAATTCTCGTCAAAGAGCTATCAAGCGTCAACTGGAACGGAAAAACCTCAAGAAAAGGCTCGTAGGGGTAAGAAAAGGCATCAGAAGAGTAGGCAAGAGAGGAAAGATAAACATACAAGCAAACAAAAAGTTAAAGGCAGTATATCTAATGTTTCATCCTCACTGCGAAATAAGAAGAAAAAACTGTTGGCACATATTTCGAGGCTTCGCACATCGTCACAAAAGAAGATGGTACTACGGACAGGAACATCTATTGGCAAGACACAATCAAACAATAATGTCATGCAACCAGTGCCACAGCGAAATAGAAAAGGACGCAAAGTTAACAGAAGAAATATTTCAAAAACTAAGAGGAAATGAAAATAATACTTGAATATTACAAATGTCCATCATGGAACCAAATTGCTGGTCGTGGTCATTGGACTAAGCGTGCTGAGATGATGAATTATGCACACGAAACCATCATAGAAACGTTAATGAAACATGAAAAAGACTGGAAGCATAAATTTACAGAACCAGTAAATATAATAGTAACAGCGTATCTGAAAAGGGAAATTGATTGTGATAATGTAAGCTGTAAAGGAATAATTGATGGACTTAAACTTGTAGGAACAATTAAAGATGATAGTCCTAAATATGTAACCGAAGTAACCACACGAGTAGTTAAATCAAAGAAGGATTATACTGTTATTGAAATATATGAAAGTACCAAAATGGACAGGAACTGATGAATTTGCTTCTCCATTTGCATTAAAACAATTTCTTAAAAACAGAGAATTTATATTACTCCGTAGATTAAACAAAGTTCCAGCAAGACGAAAACAAGAACAAAATCATGCAACAACAAATTTTCCCCACAGAATATGTCCTGTATGTAAAAAGAAAGATAGATTAACAGATGGTAAACACAATGGAGAATGGATTAAAATGTGTCAGAAATGTTATTTTAAAACCATATTATAATGATTGATACTCCCCGTGGAATACCATGGCGTAAAATGACTGAGGCTGAGGAAAAAAAATACGCACCATACTTCGTGGATAAAACTGATTATGTATATCAGGGTATGTATAAATGTCCTTTTTGCTCTACAAAAAAAGAACATGAAGAAAAATGCAGGAAATCTACTTAGTTTTCCATTTCTTATAACTAATAACAGGAAGTCCCAGGCGTTTAGCTCCTTTTACTTCTCTAACATATTCCTTCAAGGTTGTGTCGGCCCTTTTACAAATCTTCTTAACAAATCCCAAACCCTGTTTAATATCCAGACTGTTACGACTGCATATTTCCATGTTGGGGGTATATTAGTTATAACTACGGGAATGAGCGCAATCACGTAAGGCGCAAGGGTTTGTAATGTCCTCTGAGTGAAACCAACCAAATCCGCCTTTGACAAACTAAACCTTTTAGATTGTTCCATATTATTTTTTAATTAATAATGTTGTTTCTATTGCCTGTATCTTCAAGCTTAATGTTCCATATCTATCCTCAACTGAGGAATACTTTTTAAGTATTGTTTCCTGATTTTGAAGTAATTGGTCTACCCTTTGAGTAAGTAGGTCAACTTTACTGGTCAATATCATGAATGAAACCGTTATCATAACAGCCGATGAGATAAGGGGAATGATATTATTGAAAGTCATCCATGTAATGGCTTCACTCTTTTCTTTTGTCATTCTAAACTCATTATAAAGTTATATAACTTGAGTGATAGGTATTTCTTGGGTATAAGGCTTGCTCTGATGCTCGTAATAGTTTTCTGTAATTTAGTCCGTTCTTCCCTGAGGCTCAACAATGCGCTTTCCTGCTCTTTAATGAGATTTTCCATAGCGGGAACCTTTTTAGCTATTTCCAAATAGGAAGCACTACTGTTTTGGCAGAGCCCTAAAGCATCTGATAATTGCTTCCTTTCATTTTCAAGCCCTGAGATTTGTGAGTTCTTGGCTCCAATTGAGTCCTGCAACGATTTTAGCAACTCATCTTTATGAGTGATTACTCCATTAAGCCTATCACGCTCTGCGGTTATGGAGAGGAGCTTGGCAGGACACTCATCAACGGGTGAAGGAGCTCCATTAGCTTCACTTATAATCCTGTTCACATCTATCTCATTCGGACAACCTGTTGGAACTACTGACTTATGAGGAATGACTGTGGTTGAGTTTATAGGGAGTCCATAGAAGGTACATATATCTTTAACAAGGGCTGCTGACTTCTTGTAAAGCGCATCTGATGGGTGTATTCCTGAGTACCACTCATGCTCAATACCTATACTACGCTCATTCATTAAATAGTTTCCAGAGTGATAGGCATTTTCATATTCTTCAAGTCCTGCATAGAGCTTTCCGTCATTACCTATAATATAGTGTGCGCTGGTTGTGGCGTTAGGGCTGGAGAAGGTATTTATAGCCTGTTGCAAGGTACATACAGTTGAATGGATTACTACCCGATCTATAGGGCTTCTATTGTCATCATAAGCATAGGTTGTGTATTCTGAGTATGGTAATGATGTAAAGTCACGGGTCATATTAGTTTATAAGTGAAAATAATAACATTGCTCCACCGTTAACTTCCTTATCAAATCTGATAAAGGCTACTGTTCTATAAGCGGGTTCGTTTGAGGAAGAATCTGCTGTAGTATCTGTTGAGGCATAGGTTGTATTTGCATTAGCCACTGTATTTCCTGTATGCTCTTTACCCGTTGATAATAAATCAGATAAATCAGTACCTCCTGTTGGTTGTCTATCTCCTGTATGAGTTGAAATAGAAGAATGAGTATGTGTATGTGCTGTTCCTGTGTGAACATGACCCTGCGCTGCATGAGTATGAGTATTTGATCCTCCTGTTGCGGAAGTTGTTGGGTCTCCTATTTTAAGATGATTGTCCTGCATTGCAGTATAAAGACTCCATCCTGCAGGAATTGATCCTACTGCTCCAAGCCACATTCCTATAATTCCAGAAACCTTTACTCCTGATGCACCTTTTTTAATGGCATGAAGTCTACGATATAGTGGTTCTACTGTTTCGGCAGTTGTAAGGGTTGAGGCATATTGGTTAATGTCTGTTGTTGCGGTATTTATTGCAACAGTATGTGTATGGTCTGGAACACGATCAGCCCCTGAAGTTTCTTGAGCCCATCCTGCACTGGTTGTAGCCGTAGAAGATGTTGAATTTGAATGACCATGTGCGCCTGGAGCTGTATGAGTATGAGTAAAATCATGTATATTTGTTGAGGAACCATTATCTGTTGCTAAATCTGCATCCGCTCCAGTTGAAGCTCCTTTAAGATATCGTCCTGCAAGTTCGGTTACTTTGCTCCAGTTAGTTGGTGCAGTATCTGATGCGCCCCATAAAGCTACTATATTGGTCGCAAGTGAAGCTCCCGCACTAGCCTTTATAAATATTACTTTACGATATGGGGGGTCATTTGAAACTGAACCATATGTCCCTGCAGTAGTTCCAGTTGCATAAGTTGATGCAAGAGTTCCAGTTGTTCCCGTATGATAATGAGTACCTCTTACAACACCAGAACCACCGCTGTGTCCATTTATAGTACCTGTATCGGCTGCACTTGTTTGATAGGTATGAGTATGAGCTGCAAGATTATGTGTATGTGTTGGTGAGGTATGAGTATGAGTTGTAGCACCACCTGTAGTGTTCACCGCTTCAGCTCCCCAGCCTTTAGCAAACTTATCGTCCAGTGTAGTCTCTCTAGCCCACCCACTAGGGATAGATGCGTGAGCTCCTGTCCAGACCATTATCACATTAGCGGGTATTGAGGCCATATTAGTCCTTTTCTATAATTTGAGAAACTCGGTAAAATAATTTCTTACAATATTTTTGAGCTTTAGCAATAGCTTCTTTATCTGTTTTTGCATAGATTTCATAAGTAACTACGTCATCAAGACGTCCATCCTCTAACTTCTTCTCATATCCTTGGCAAATATATATTGTCTTCATATTAGTTGAGTCCCTGGCCCAAAATAAACCCATCGTAAGTATTGGTCCCTGTCTGAATGAATCCGAACACATCCCAATTAGCTGCGGTTGTTGTAAGGGTTGGAACTGTGTCATCTGCCCATGAAATTCCTGCAAACCATGTGACTGTTCTACTACCCGTGCCATCCTGAATCAGTTTAATAATGAATGCGTCTCCTGCTATAACTCCTGAGAGAGCAAGTGTTCTATTTCCTCCTAAAGTTACTTTTTGTTTTTTACCACTAGCTAAAGCAAATGTTACCGTTGCGCCATCTGATGCTGATACCCAATCTGTTGCTTTATGAGTACCAGTCTGATTATGTTCAACGAGTATTCCCGCAACTACATTGTTCCAATCTGTTCCATTAGGAATAAACTCAACAATAGAACCTGAAACATGAGCTTGTTCAGTTCCTTCAACTGCTCTTGTATAGGAAGTGAGGTTACTTCCGCTTATCGTTCCTCTGATTCTCTCCATCTTGGTCGGAGTGAGGGTAACTCCATCTGTCGCTAGTCTCTCAAATGTTAATGTGATTTCAGCATCAGTTGGGAGTCCCGTAACTGACGCAAGGGTTATTGTATCCCCAGTACCACTAGCTCCAATATTGGTTGTAACGGTTGTAGAAAACAGACTCTTACTTTTGGGAAAATAATTTGTCATATTTATTTATGATAATCGCTCACTTGTCGGAGGATTAATTTTTAATGTGTTACCTTCTACCAGTAATCCTAGCAAGGTAAATGCCGAATCATAACTTGAGGTAGAAAGTCTGAATTGTATATCACGGAGTTTTTTACGCACCTTGACATATTTCTGTACTGATGAGTCTGCAAAGAACGAAGGAACTCCATCTGTATCTCCTAATTGAACTGCTCCTAATTGATCAAAGCCAAGTCCAGTATTTGAAGAAGAAGATCCAAAGTCCATAGTCTTTGCTACAAGAGAACGAAAGCTCTTACCTTTTTCGGTTCCGAGTACCTCAAACTCAATATTCCCACTTGGTGCATTAAGTTTAACGTGAACCTTATTAACTTTAGTAAAATCCTTGAAAAATTTAGCAACAGGCCATCTTCCTGAATAATAGGAGGTGGTGAAGGCTGCTCCCAAATCTCCTTGTATATTGTCCCCAATCTCAATAACCTTATTTCCCGTATAAGGAACATAAAGTAAATGAGTGACTCCAGTTGAGTCAGTATATTCAAGAAACTGTTTTGCACCAATGGTCCAGTCAACAGTCCAGTTGGTACGTTCAAGGTCATAGATGATTGTTCGGTTATTAGTAGTTCCAGAGGTCGGAACTGAGATATATATTTTAGCGTCCTTAAAGTAAGCACATATTCCTGAGAAAGCAGTTCCTGGAAGACTTCTCCAGTAAGGTCTAATGCGTGATGAGAGTTCGTTCGTTCGTAGGATACCGTAGTAATTCTTCTCAGGACCTATGGAGTTCCATCCACGCTTATTAGGAAACATGATGTCGTTGTTGGTCGATACAGTGCCAAGGATTGAATCCGTACCATTTGAACCTACTACCTTCGTAGCTGAGGGAATTGAGAACGAATCAGATCCGACAGTGGCTGTGGCTATAGTGAGTTGCCAGACAGCTCCTTGTCCTTCAGGAGTCTTACAAAATACGGTAGCTCGTCCATCTCCCGAACCTGACTGATAATGTTTAACTGCAACAGGGGTTTCACGTCCACCCTTCTCAAGATTAATCCAACCTCCCCCGAAGAAGTCCGAGAATGTACCTATATCAAGTCCACTTCCTGAGAAGTAAACAGTATAGGGACTATTTACATCATTGGTTGCCCACATACGATTTCCTGACATAGCCATGCTCTTAAATTTAGGAGCCGTAGTAGTGTTACTTAGAGGGGGCGTTATGTAGGGATTTATGGTTGAAGTGCCATCATCGGTCCACGTAAGGGCAGTTGATGTTGCAACAAGAGATTCATTCCCTGCCGTTTCACTGATATAGACCTGGTAAGCAGATACAGTACCTGATGCGCTTGCTCCCCATGTCCATACGATTGAGTCTGAAGCTGTCCATTGGTCTCTTGGGCGTTTCATGGTAACTGATGCTTCAGTTGAGCCTACAGTTTCTCCTACTGAGTTTACTGCGGTGACTTCAGCATACATAACGTAACTTCCTGAAGCGAGTGCGCTTGCACATACTCCTGAAGCTGTACCTGGAGTAGAAACTGAAGTATAAGTAGAAAGTGAAGTACCATTATATTTAGCGAGTGGATCAGTACCATTAGCTATATAAAGGAATCCTGCTATTTGCATGAAATAACACTGTAAATCCTGCGTGAATGTGGCTCCCGTTATCTCAGTTTTACTTCCTCCATCTGTAGACTTCCAAGCCTTCCCTCCTGAGATTACGATAAGTTCAGTAGTACCATCACTTTTAAGATACTCAGTAGCTCCATCAATTACATCTCCAAAATCAGTTCCATAGTATCGTGTTCCAGGTCTTGTCTTCCACAACCCATCCTCAGTCTGTATAAGGTTGATTGCTTCCTTAGCCTCATTCATACCAATACGACTCTCAGATAAGAGCTTATTAACGCCCCCTTTAAAGGCCATTACTGGTATGACGACCTCTCTACTCTTACTAGTGGAAGCTCCCTTTATAGTTAACATAATCTAGTTTCTAAGTTAAATTTAAAATAACTCTCCCATTGCTCTTCTCTATTAAGAACTAAAGATAAATCACATTTTGCTGTACTGCCTGATATTTTTAACATAGTTCTAATACCCAAACCCCGAACTTCCAAGACCTTCTTCAATGTTGTCACTAACACCCTCTA
>Ga0334722_10001092_pt1 | contig 35485 bp, 29 predicted proteins | sample C3_bottom_MG_FD_207210 | JGI IMG/M metagenome (GOLD analysis project Ga0334722, IMG submission 207210) | Sediment microbial communities from Yellowstone Lake, YNP, Wyoming, USA - C3_bottom | ecosystem: Environmental > Aquatic > Freshwater > Lake > Sediment | place: USA: Wyoming | collected... | reverse complement strand
ATGGCCTGTTCAGTCGCATCTGCATCGAGCCGCCCGAGGCCTTGTCGGATCTGTGTCCCGGGATCAATCCCGAGACGGTGCGAGTCGTGGAGGGGGCGCTCGAGAAGGATCCGCTGCGCCGTTATCCAGACCTTTCAGCGATGGCCGCCGACCTTGCGAGAATCCGGGCGGCGCAGCCAGTGACGGGCCCGATGGCGCTCCCTTCTGGCGACGCGGGTCTGACCATGGCGCCTGCCGCGACACCCGCGGCATCTGCGTCGAGTTCGGCTGGTTCGGCATTTGCTCCGTCGGCGATGCCGTCCTTCACTCCGGTATCCACGCCGCGAAGCGCCCCCGCCACGCCATCGCCGAGTAGTCGCCAACCGGCCGATGACAGCTCGAGCCAGCGGAGGCGGCGGGCGGAGATCTTCGTCGATGCCGCCGATACGGCGCTGCGGGATCGCGACTTCGCGAAGGCCAGGGCGATGCTCGATGATGCGGCGCGTTTTGATCCGAACGCGCAGGGATTGTCGGAGCTGCTCGCGAGCGTAGAACGTGAGGAGGTCGGCGCGCGCGAGGCGGCCCAGCGGCATGCCGACGCCGAAGCCGAGTTGAACGAGGCCAGTTCGTGCCTGGGGCGCGGCGACTTCGCGGCGGCGCGCGAGCACCTTCAACGTGCGATGGCCAACGAACCAGAGAGTTTTCGCGCGCAGTCGTTGGTTGGCCGCGTTCGCCAAGCCGAAATCGCCGCTCGACAACGAGAACCGCTCACCCGATCCGGGGGCGTCGCAAAACGATCCGGGTTCTCGTGGTTCACCCTTATCGTGGTCGTCTCGATCGTCGTCTCAATAACGGCCGCCATCTACCTCGCCACGCGGTAGGGAAACCACTCCGGAGTGGTTTCCCTGTCTAACTGAGAGTCCGCGAATCGGAGTTGTTGCCTGACGTAGGCCGGGGCTTTCCGCCTCCGCGCGTAGCGCTACGGCGAGACCTCGACGAAGCTCGAAGAGCGAAGTCGGGCAGCCCCGGCGAACACGGTGGGCCTGAAGGCCCGCCCTACATCCGACACGGCTCCCAATTCTGGTCCGCTATCTAGCGCAGGTGGGACTGCCGAATCGCACTTCGGTCGAAAAGCGTGAAGTTGTCGGGGTGCGGCCCGGCCTCGAGGCAACTGGCGATCTCTAAATCACTCCAGTCCCAGAGTCGTTCGTGACGCTGGTCGACATCCTCAGGATCGGTATTCCATATCGTGGCGGAGTAGCAGAACGCGCCGAGGGCGGATACGGCGATCGACCATGCCAGAAGCAGCATGGCTAGCACTCGAAGCGTTGCGCGTCGACAGACGACAGCCGTCCCCACTGCGGCGAACGGCACGAGCATCGGCAGGACATCCAGCACATATCGCGGTCCATAGCTGTACCCGGCCCACCACACGCTGAATAGACTGTAGGTAGCGAACTGGGCTACCGCCGCTGTTCCGTACCACCTCAGCGTGCGGGCCGCCGCGCCGCCGCCGCGCCCGGCCGACACGCCCGCCACAGCGATGATGACGATGGGACTGAACACGAGCAGGCCGCGATTAGGGCTGATGAGCAGGCCCAAGGCGCCAATCCACGGTTCGCGGCTCAGCGTTCCGGTCACCGCGTGCGCGTCCAGGTTCATGGCAAGCAGGTCCGGCCACGGCCCCATTGGATGACCGAACCATGCGATTCCGAGCGCGACTGTGACGCACGCAGCGGCAGCCAAGGTCCACAGTCCGAGGGCATCGCGCCATCGTGCCGATCGCGCGAGACCAGCGAGGGCAAGCACGGCAATGGCCGGACTTACCTGCGCTCGAGCCATGCCTGCCAGGCCTAGCGCAACTCCGAGCACCCAAAGGCGTGGGGGCCGATCAGGATCGCGATCGAGCAGCCACACGGCGGCCATCAGGCCGAAGATCGCCGTTTCGTGCTGCCACATCGTCTGACTCACCGTCGGCCACAGACCCGTACCCAGTCCGAATCCGACGGCCACGAGCAGGGCTTGCCCGTTGCTGGCGCGACGCCTGGCGGTTAGAAAGGCCAGCACCACGGCGAGTGCCGTTAACAGGGAAGCCGTCAGCTTGGCGACGAGCGATGGCGCTCGCAGAGCGTCCAGATCGATGAGGTCCGTCGCACCAAGCATCGCGCCGACGACGGCCGCCTCGACGGCCGGCGCAAACGAATAGGCCGATCGATAGTGACCATCGCGCGTCTTGATGACGGAGGGCCAGTTCGCGTAGTCCGGCGTTTCCGCGACCGCCCGGTCAAGCACGACGGTGTGACGCAACACCAGTTCGCGCGCGAGGAGCCGAGTGGGCACTGAGTCGCCGACGTCGATCTCGCGGCCGTTCGCGTTGTAGACCAGGAACACCGCCACGCCGAGCATCGCGGCCGCGAATCCCGTACGCCGTGTGGCTCTAGCGGCCATGTTGGATCTCTTCGGCATAGCCCTGGCGTCGGCCAGCAGGCGTGTGGATTGAGGGGACGTCCGGTGTGTCCCGGAGAGGACGCTTCATCTTCGTCGCAACTCGGAGACCCGCCGATTTTGGCCCAGTCAGGCCTGCCAGCCGTTGGCATCGTCGTTGCACAAGTGAAAGTATCATGTCACGCGAGGAGATTTCGATGCGATCCAGGAACCCACTGATTATCGCCATCCTGATTGTGGCGGCGCTGGCCATTGCCACTCAGCCGTCCGAGGCTCAGGGACGTCGATCTCGAAATAGGAATGGCGACGCACACGTAGGCGCACATGTGGCGGTGGGTATCGCGATCGGTGGCCTGTTCGGAATGCTTTTCGACAACTGGGGCCCGTATTGGGATGGCCAGTGGTATCCACCGTACGGCTATCCGCCCCGAGGACCGTATCCTCCCTATCGCTATCGCTATGTCGATCGGTCAGCCGAGGTCCGAGTTCTGGTTGAGCCGTCGTCGGCCGAGGTCTACGTCGACGGCTACCTGGCCGGTAACGTGAGCAACTTCGACGGGTTCTTCCACCGTCTGTATCTGTCTCCCGGTGCCCACGAAATTGTCGTCTATCAAGACGGGTTCCGAAGCCTCGCTCGTCGGATGTACTTTGCGCCCAACTCGAGCCTCAAGATCCGTGAGAAGCTCCAGCGGCTCGGCCCTGGCGAGCCCAACGACGAGCGGCCGCTTCCCGCTGACGATCCGCAGGGCCTGGGTGACGCCCCGCCAGACACGGCGGGTCCGCCGCCAGCACGCGACGATCGGGTGTCGAGCCAGGCTCCTCGCCGAATGCCTTCCGGAGACGACCTGGTAGGCCAGGTTTCTGTGCGCGTGCAGCCACTCGACGCGGATGTGGTGATTGACGGCGAGCTCTGGCAGCGTCCGCAGGGCCTCGACAGGTTTGCGGTCAGCTTGCCCAGCGGGGTGCACCGCGTGGATGTTCGCAAACCCGGCTTCGTGCCCTTCACGACCGAAGTCACGATCAAGGCGGGCGAAGTCGTGTCCCTCAACGTGAGTCTGGCTCAGCGCCAATAAATTAATTGGGGACGGTTTCAACACCTGCGTGAGCGGTCCACTTCGTGTGCCGCCAGAACGGGTGTTGAAACCGGTAGTCTCGCAAGCGTGATACGCTACGCGGGCGACCGATCGGTTTTCCGGTTTTTTGCCCGGCCATGCTACACGTTTCGCCGCACGCCCGCGCCGCCGCCCAGGAGTTTCTGAAGGTCTCGAAGGATTTCAGTCTCGGCGTCCTGGTGACCGAATCGGCTCACCCCCGATCAACCAATCTCAGCGATACGGCAAGGACCAGCGCGGCCAGCGGTCTCGAGATGTTGTTCGACATTGATCGCGACGTGGTCGCCAAGTACGACGAGTGGTCGCGATCGGCCCAACCGGCTCGCCTGGCATTGGCTGCCGTGGATGCCTTGCGCGCGGGCGGCCGGCTCTTCTTCACGGGCTGCGGAGCGACCGGACGCCTGAGTATCCAGCTCGATGCGCTCTGGCGTCGCTTCTGGCAGCAACGACGTGCCGGCGGGCGTGGCCGGCCAGATCCGGACATCTGGGAAGACCGGACGCGGAGCGTGATGGCAGGCGGCGACTTCGCGCTGATCAAATCGGTGGAGGGATTCGAGGACTTCGCACCTTTCGGGCGCAGGCAGATCACGGATTTGGGCCTCACGAAAGAGGATGTGGTCTTCGCCATTACTGAAGGCGGCGAAACATCGTTTGTGATTGGAACGGCGTGGCAGGCGCTCGACGTTGGCGCCCGCGTCTTCTTTGTCTACAACAACCCCGACGATGTGTTGCGGTCGCATGTCCGGCGCAGCCGGGAGGTGCTCGACGAGTCCCGCATCGAGAAGGTCAACCTGACGACCGGTCCTATGGCCATCACCGGGTCCACGCGGATGCAGGCCACGAGCATCGAATTGCTCGCGATGCTCACCGTGCTGGAGATGGTGCTGCGGGGCCTCGTCTCGGACGCCGGCGCGCTCGACGAGCGGGCAGGGCCGGCTGCCGATGTGCCGGCGGAGATGCGACGGGGTCTCTCCGCGCTCCACGGACAGTTGTCCAGTCGTCGCGCCTGCGAGGCTCTGGCGCGCCTGGTGGAGATCGAAGAGGCCATCTACCGCTCCGGCCAGCGGTCGTCATACTTCGCCGACGCGCTTGCTGTTGACGTTCTGACGGATACCACCGAGCGGAGCCCGACGTTCTGCACGCCATCGTTCCGCAAATGGGACGACGAGAATGCCGCCGAGTCGTGGGCGTTCCTCTTTGTGCCCGAGGCCACAACGGTTGCGGCGTGGCGTCATGTGCTGCGGCGCGGGACGCAGACCATTGGGTGGACCGTCAACGATCTCGGCGAACTCCTCGATGCCGACGCGGCGGCGAAGCAGAGCCAGATGCTGGACGCCATCAGTGGTCCCGAACTGATGCGATTCCGCATCGGCCTGGATGGCCTGGCTTGCCGCCCGGCGCGACGCGGCGACGGCGTCATCGCCGTCGTGGCGGAGCCAGACCTGCCGCTGGTCGAGAAGGCTGACGGGGCGTTGACCTCTGCACTGACGACCGCCAGGGCCGCCGGTGCGACGACGGCGCTGGTGGGTGTCGGGCGCCCGGGCGTGCTGGAGGCGCTCGAGCAGTCGGCCGCCCGTGCCAACGCCGACGTGTCTGTCGCGTTGTGCGTACCAGATGCCGCGTTTCTGCTCGATCCGCTGACGCACGTGGGTGCGAAGATGCTGCTCAATGCGCTTTCCACCTGCACGATGGTGCGGATGGGGCGCGTGCTTGGGAACCGGATGATCTGGGTTGTGCCCAGCAATCTCAAGCTCATCGATCGATCGACGCGATACATCCGAGATCTGGCGGGCGTGTCGTACGAAGAGGCCTGCGTCGCGCTGTTCGACGTCATCGACTACGTTGAGCCGCGCCGGCGAGCGGGGCAGGCGTACCCGGCGCCGGTCGGTGTGGCCACGATGCGGCTGCGGCACGGCCTCGAGTTGCGCGAGGCTGAGGTACGGTTGTCTGAGGAACTGATATAGGTCACCAGTCTATCGCTGTCCCCCGCGTCCGCCCGACGATCGCGACGGGCCGCCGGGGCCAGTCCGCGGGCCACCGTGCCAGGCCGATCCCGGTCGCGACCCGCCAGGTCGGGAGTGACCCGGACGAGTTCCGCCTGGCTGCGATCCTCCGGGGCGTGTCCCACCGCCAGGCCGTCCATGCTGCGCGGGACCCTGACCGGGACGGCCGCCTGCGGCTGGACGCGATTGGCCGCGCGGTCGCCTGGCCGCCCGCATGGCGGCGAGCCGCTCAGCCAGCGGAATCTCGAGCCGTTCCTTGGCCACCGCGTTGTAGTCGAAGTCGGGAACCGTCACCCGCGGCAGCCGCTTGCCGATCGCCTGTTCGATTCTCCGCAGATCGGTCTCGTCTTCGCGTGAGACAAACGTAAACGCATCTCCGACCGCATCGGCCCGGCCCGTTCGCCCAACGCGGTGGATATAGTCGTCGGGCACCTTGGGCACGTCGAAGTTGACGACGTGACCGAGTTCCTGGACGTCGATTCCGCGCGCGGCGATGTCGGTGGCCACCAGGACGCGGTGTTTGCCGCTCTTGAACCCGGCCAGCGCTGCGGTCCGCTGCCCTTGCGACCGGTTTCCGTGAATGCGTTCAGCCGAGATGCCGCGCTGGACCAGGTAATCGGCGAGCCGATTGGCCCGGTGCTTGGTGCGCGTAAAGACGAGCGCGTCCTTGATGTCGCCGCGTTCGAGCAACGCCACCAGCAGCGCCGACTTGAGATGCTGCTGCACCGGGTACACCGCGTGCGTAATGCCGACGGCCGGCGCCTGTTTTCGCTCGAGTTGCACGGTGACCGGCGTCCGGAGCAATTCGCGTGCGAGTCCGAGAATCTCCGCGGGCATCGTCGCACTGAAGAACAACGTCTGGCGCCGAGTCGGGATGTGTTTCAGGATCCGGCGGATGTCTGGCAGGAATCCCATGTCGAGCATACGATCGGCCTCGTCTATCACGAGGTACTCGAGTCCCGCCAGCCTGGCGTACTGGTGCCGAGTGTGGTCGAGCAGCCGTCCCGGCGTGGCGATCAGCACGTCGGCCCCGCTGCGGAACGCATGTTCCTGCGGACCCATGCCAACCCCGCCAATAATGGCCGCGCCGTTCACCGGTGTATGGACGGCGAGATCGTTGAGCGCCTCGAGGATCTGGACCGCCAACTCCCGCGTGGGCGTGAGCACCAGCGCCCGCGTCGTCTTGCGCGGCTTGTTGATCAGGCCGCTAATCACCGGAAGGAGAAACGCGGCCGTCTTGCCACTGCCGGTCATGGCGCACGCCAGGACGTCCCGTCCCTCGAGTGCCGGCGGAATCGATTCGGCCTGCACCGGCGTCGGGCGCGTGTATCCGAGTTCCTTGATCGCTTTGAGAAGGCTCGCGTCGAGTTTCAAGCTGGTGAACGGCACAAGAACATCCTTCGAAGGGCGCCGCCCTCGAGTGGGCGAGCGCGAGACAGCGGGGGCGCGATGGGGAAAGTCCATCTAGTGTGACACATCCGCCAGTGTGTGTCTTCCGGAACACGGCGGATGACCAGCCGGTGGCTATACTCGTTGAAGGAGATTCCCATGAACCGCAGGATCATCGTCGGCGCCATCGCGATCGTCCTGCTCGCCGGGGTTCCGAGGGTGTGGGCCGGCGATGGCATTCAGACGGCCGGCAGTGTGCTGAACGGGGCGTTGATCGGCGCCGCAATGGCTGCGACGCTCGGGCACCACGACGCCGCCGGCGCCAAGCAGCTGGCCATCTCGATGGCCGTCACCTGGAGCGCGACGCAGCTCTTGAAGCGCGCAATCAACGAGGGTCGGCCCAACGGCGGACAGTACTCGTTTCCGTCGGGCCATTCGTCGTCTTCGTTTGCGTCGGCCGAGTTCATGCGTCGACGCTATGGGTGGAAATGGGGCGCGCCCGCCTATGCCGCCGCCGCGTTCGTCGCGTACAGCCGCGTCGAATCCAAGATGCACTACACGAAGGACGTGGTCGCGGGCGCCGCTCTCGGCATTGGGACCAGCTTCATCTTCGCCAAGCCGCGCCATGGCTGGAACGCCAGCGCGGCGGGAGACACTCGCGGATTGCAGATCACCTTCACCCGAGTGTGGTAATCCACACGGCAACGCATCACCGTGAAGAACAAGAAGGAGCTTCTCTCGGTCTGGCCGGTCGCATTCGAGGAACTCGAGATCATCCTGGCGATGATTCAGGCGCCGGTCGATGGCGCTGGCCGGACGTGGATAGCGAATCGACATCCCCGGTTGAAACGCTATACTGCGAGTGTATGGTGAGATACATGCGCCCCATCTCTCTACTGATCACACTTCCTTTCTGGCTCGCTGCGTGCTCGTCTCCTGGCGCGAGCTCAAACGTTTCGGCCGGGAACAGCCCTGGTGGTCGAGCCGGAGGACGCGGAGGCGGCGCGACGGTGCCCGTTGTGACGGCACGCGTTGAGCAAACCGCTGTGCCGGTCGTCGTTGCGGCCGTCGGAGCTGTTGAGGCGATTTCAAGCGTACAGATCCGGGCGCAGGTCACTGGACAATTGAGCACGATTCATTTCGCCGAAGGCCAGGACGTCCAGGCGGGGCAGCCGCTCTTCAGCCTCGATGCGAGGCCGTTCCAGGCGACGCTGCAGCAGGCAGAGGCTGTCCTGGCGCGCGATTCCGCGACCCTCCAGAACGCGCTGATCCAGCAGTCGCGATCCGAGACCCTGTTCCAGCGGGGACTTCTTCCTCGCGATCAGTATGACAGCCAGCGCTCGAGTGCGACGGCGTTGGCCGCAACCGTGGCGGCGGACAAAGCTGCGATAGAAAGCGCCCGGTTGAACGTTCAGTACGCAGAGATCAAGGCACCCATCAGCGGTCGAACAGGAGCGCTCAGCGCCCACGTGGGCGATCTGGTGCGGGCCAACGACACGGCCGCGCTTGTCGTGATCAATCAAGTGGCGCCGATCTACGTGACCTTCTCCGTCCCGGGCCGCTACCTGTCAGATATTCGTCGCTACCAGGCGGCGAAGCCGCTGCTGGTCACCGCGAGCGGGCCGGCAAACGTGAACGTGGTCGCCACCCGAGGTGTCCTGAGTTTTATCGACAACACGCTTGATGCGACGACAGGCACGATCCGGTTGAAGGGAACGTTTCCGAACGGCGACCGGCAGTTGTGGCCAGGTGCGTTCGTGCAGGTGGCGATTCAGCTCACCACAGACCCGGACGCGCTGGTCATGCCGGCGACGGCGCTGCAGGTCTCACAAGATGGACAGTTCGTCTACGTCGTCAAGTCTGATCGCACGGTTGAAATGCGGACCATCAAGATCGAGAGACAAGTTGGCGACCGGGTCGTGATCGCCAGCGGACTGTTGGCCGGTGAGGTGGTCGTCACCGACGGACAGCTTCGCCTCACGCCCGGCGTCAGCGTCTCGGAGCGTGGTGATGCTGCCCCCGGTCGCGGCGCGAGCGGCCGAGCAGGCGGATCCCAGGCCAGCGACAAGAGCACCCGGCCGACCGGCCGGTAGACAGAGGCCCCCATGAATGTCGCGGAACCGTTCATACGCCGCCCCGTCGCGACGACACTCCTGGTCGCGTCGATTCTGATATTCGGCGTGATGGGCTACCGGCTCCTGCCGGTGAACGACCTGCCGACCGTCGATTTCCCGACGATCCAGGTGAATGCGAATCTGCCAGGCGCCAGCCCCGAAACCATGGCGGCCTCGGTCGCGACGCCGCTCGAGAAGCAGTTTTCGACGATCGCGGGTGTCAGCTCCATCAGCTCCAGCAACACGCTCGGCAGTACCAGCATCACGCTGCAGTTCGACTTGAGCCGACAGATTGACGCGGCGGCCCAGGACGTGCAGTCGATGATCGCGCGGGCGCAACGTCAGCTTCCACCGGGCATGCCCTCGCCGCCGTCGTTTCAGAAGGTCAATCCCGCGGATTCTCCGGTTCTGTTCCTGACGCTCAGCTCCGCCACGCTTCCGCTGTCGCAGCTTGATCGGTACGCGCAGAACCTGCTGGCCCAGCGCCTCTCGATGATCACTGGCGTGGCACAGGTGAATGTGTTCGGGTCGCAGAAGTTCGCCGTGCGTGTTGATGTCGATCCCCAACAACTCGCGTCCAGACAGATCGGCATCGACCAGGTCGCGCAGGCGGTGGCATCGTCGAACGTGAACCGGCCGACCGGAACGCTGTACGGACCGGACCGCAACTACGTGATCCAGGCCTCCGGGCAGCTGCTGACGGCCGAGGCCTACACCTCGATCGTCGTGGCCTTTCGGAACGGGAGCCCGGTCCGGTTGAACGAAGTGGCGCACGTCTACGACGGCATCGAGAACGAACGCAGCGCCGGGTGGTTCAACGGTTCCCGCACGATCTATCTCGCGATCCAGAGGCAGCCTGGCACCAACACGGTCGAGGTCGTGGAACGAATCAAGGCGCTGCTGCCTCAGCTCGAGCAGCAGCTTCCTGCCTCCGTCCAGCTCAGGATCCGGAGCGACAGGTCTGTGCCGATCCGCGACTCGGTCGACGACGTCAAGTTCACGCTGTTACTGACCGTCTGCCTCGTGGTCCTGGTGATCTTCCTGTTCCTGCGCAACGTGTCGGCGACGATTATCCCGAGCCTCGCGCTGCCGTTCTCGATCATCGGCACGTTTGCCGTGATGTACCTGCTCGACTACAGCCTCGACAATCTGTCGTTGATGGCGCTGACGCTCTCGGTGGGATTCGTGGTGGACGATGCCATCGTGATGCTGGAGAACATCGTCCGGCACATGGAGATGGGCAAGTCGCGGCTGCAGGCCGCGCTCGACGGATCGAAGGAGATTGCGTTCACGATCATCTCGATGACGCTCTCGCTGGTCGCGGTGTTCATCCCCGTGCTCTTCATGGGCGGGGTGGTTGGCCGGCTCATGCACGAGTTTGCCGTGACTATTGGCGCGGCGATTCTCGTCTCGGGGCTGGTGTCTCTCACCCTCACACCGATGCTCTGCAGCCGGTTTCTCAAGGCGCCCCACGCTATTCGGCACGGGTGGTTCTACAACACGATGGAGCGGGGGTTCGACGGATGGCTGCGGGGCTACTCGTGGTCGCTGCGGCAGACCATCAGGTTCAAAGGCACGACCATGGTGGTGTCGGCACTCGTGCTGGCCGGCACGGTCTACCTGTTTACGATTATCCCGATGGGGTTCATCCCCAGCGTGGACACCGGTCAGGTGAGCGGTCAGATCGAGACGGCGCAGGGGCTGGGTTTCGACGCCACCGTCGCCCGCGTCAAGGACGTCATGGCGGTTCTGGCGAACGATCCCAACGTCGCCAGTTACACGGCGAATGTCGGCGGGGCAGGAGGACGGCTGAACGTCGATCTCAAGCCGCGCGACCAACGGGCCCTTGACGCCGACCGGGTGATCGAGTCACTGCGGCCGAAGTTCGCGCGTATCCCCGGCGTGCGGGTCTTTCTGACGAACCCGCCGGCCATTCGCATCGGAGGCATGCAGACGCGCAGCCAGTACCAGTACACGCTCCAGGATCCCGACACCGGAGAACTCTACGGCGCTGCACCAAAATTCGAGGCCGCGATTCGGACGATCGACGGAATCGAGGACGTCACCTCCGACCTTCAGATTCGCAACCCGCAGCTGGCGGTGGCCCTCGATCGCGACCGGATGGCGGTACTCGGCCTCACGGCTGATCAGGTCGAATTGGCGCTGACGTCGGCGTACGGCTCCAGACAGGTGTCGCAGATCTTCGCACCAGACGATCAGTACCAGGTCATTCTGCAGGTCGATCCGCGCTACCAGCGCGATCCGGCCGCCCTCTCCATGCTGTACGTGCAGACATCCACGGGCAAGCTCGTGCCGCTCTCGGCCGTCGTCTCCGTCAGGCAGACAGTGGGACCGCTGTCGGTCAACCATGCCGGCCAGTTGCCGTCGGTGACGCTCTCGTTCAACCTTCGACCAGGCGTGGCACTGGGCGACGCGGTGGCACGCGTCCAGTCGGTTGCGCGCGACACGCTGCCGGCCACCGTCGCGGGTAGTTTTCAGGGCACCGCGCAGGCGTTCCAGGATTCGATGACAGGCCTGGGATGGGTGCTCGCGCTCGCGATCTTCGTGATCTACGTGGTGCTCGGCATCCTGTACGAGAGCTTCATTCACCCGATCACGATTCTCTCGGGGCTGCCCTCGGCAGGTTTCGGGGCGTTGCTCACGCTTCTCATCTTCAAGCACGACCTGAATATCTACGCGTTCGTCGGCGTCATCATGCTGGTGGGCCTCGTGAAGAAGAACGGCATCATCATGATCGACTTCGCGATCGAGAGACGCCGCAGCGAGAATGTGAGCGCCGCCGATGCCATCTACGAAGCGTGCCGCGTCCGCTTCCGGCCGATCATGATGACGACGATGTCGGCGTTGATGGGCACGTTGCCCATCGCGTTTGGCTTTGGCGCGGGTTCCGAGGCGCGACGGCCACTGGGCCGGGCTGTGGTGGGTGGACTGATCGTGTCTCAGACGCTCACGCTCTACGTGACGCCCATCTTCTACATCTACATGGAACGCTTCCAGACGTGGCTGGAGCATAGGAAGGCCGCGAAGCCGTCGGCGCTCCCACAGGTCGGCATCCCGCTGAATGGCCCCACGGCTGGGACCTGAGGTCGCCGGCCAAGACCCGCCGCGACAAACCACGTACTGAGAGCCCGTCGCGCAAACTCAAGCCGGCGAACGCCGGCTGGTGAGCCTATTGGCCTTGGGCGCGCGCTGGCGCGAACTCCGCCCGGCTCGCCGGAGCGGACGAATCGACACGTCCACATGGGCACCGAGCGCCGTCGCGACGCGCACGAGTGTTCTCAACTCGACGTTCTTGGGCTGTGCCGACTCCAATTGCGCAATCGCCGATTGCGTGATGCCGAGCCGAGCCGCCAATTGCGCTTGAGACAGCCCGCGCGATTCACGGAGGGCGCCGAGATCCTGCGCCACATTGATCGCCGCGAGTTCTTCCTCGACCTGCGCTTGAAACGCTGGTGACTGGTGCATGAGCCCATCCAGCCACTCGTCTGCCGCCACAACCGTCGCCGGTTTTCTCATCGTCCACCCTTACGCTTGCTCGCCACTATCTCGCCTTGCAACAGCCGAATGCGCCGAAGAACCGCCGCCGGAATGTCGTCGCGCTTCTTCAGAATCCCGTCCAGCAGCACGATCTGCTGGCCCGGAAGGAACATGTAAAAGACCCGGACGGCGTGCTTGACGCTCCGCAATTCAAATAGTCCGTCGCCGAGAGCCTTCGAGTGCGGCGGCCGAAGAAGGTTGCCGCGTTCTCGCAAAGCGGCGAGCAGCGCTACGACTTCGGCGCGCGCCTCTTCTGGCAACTGTTCGACGAACACAGCCGCAGGCCGTTCGCCGCGAGGCGTCTGGTAGAAAGCCAGATTCCAAGTCATAGGATATATTAGGTATGACTAATGTGCAACAGGCACAGCCCCTCAAACTACTCCATCAGTGCCCAAGGCACGGCGGTAGGCAGGTTACCGACCGACGGTAGCCGCCTACACCAACCCCGTCATCGTCGGGTGGCGATCCTTCCACTCGGCGGCCTGTTCGTAGGCAAGCGCCATGCGACAGATCGTCGCTTCGTCGTAGAGACGCCCGGTGATCACGAGCGGCCGCGGCCGGCCGCCGATAATCGCGCACTTCATCGAAATCGCCGGATGCCCCGTCAGGTTGGTCACTGACGAGAGCGAGTCGCCCGGACTCAGGATGGCGTCCCACTTCATGTACTCGTCCATCCGCTGCTGCAGGATCGTCCTGGCCCGCATCGCCTTGATGTACTCAACCGCCGGAACGAACCGCGCATGGCGAAACGTATTCGGCCACGTGCTGCGCGACGTGCCGGTCGCCAGCGCGTTGACCTCTCCCGACCGCGTCACGTCGTCGAACGACGCGCCCGACTCGACGTTCAGGATGAGATTCATGGCGTTGGCGACCTGATTGAGATCCTGGACCGGTTCGATGGGCTCGAGTTTCGCGCCGAGTTTGCGGAAGACATCGAGCACCGCCGCATAGGCCTTGCGCGATTCCTCCTGCTGGCGCTGCTGCTCGGCCAGTTGTTCCGGAGTCAGGGGCGTGCCGCGTCCGCCGCCGCGTCCAGCGCCGGCTGCCGCGCCTGGCGCTGCCGCTCCCGCCCCGCCTGCTGCACCAGCTCCCGCCGCCGCCCCGGGGACCCCGGCGGCTCCGGGTGCTCCGGGCGCTCCAGGTGCTCCCGTGCCTCCGCCCCCGCCTCCGCGTCCGCCGGCGTTGTCGAACGCGGTCTTGAAGTACGCGATCTTGTATCCGGCGAGCGGAGCATCAGGGTTCCAGGCGAACGCCGCGTTGGCCACCGATCCGTCGCGCTTGTCCGGCCCGTAAATGGCGTTGAAGGCGATCACGGCGTCCTCGACGTACCGACACAACGGGCCGACCTTGTCCATCGTGGTGGAGAGCGCCATGGCGCCGAATCGGCTGACGCGGCCATACGTCGGTCGCAGGCCGACGCAGCCGTTTTCTGCCGCGGGCGACAGAATGGATCCCCGCGTCTCAGTGCCGATCGCGAATCCGACGCAGCCCGCTGCAGTCGCCGAGCCGGGTCCAGCAGACGAACCGCTCGATCCGCGTGTGATATCCCACGGGTTTTTCGTCTGGCCGCCAAACCAGCGGTCGCCTTGCGCCAACGCCCCCATCGTGAGCTTGGCGACGAGCACCGCACCGGCGTCCCGCAGGCGTTCGACGATGGTGGCGTCGTAATCGAAGACCTGATTGACGTACAGTTCGCCGCCCCAGGTGGTCTTGATGCCCTTGGTGGCAAACAGGTCCTTGGCTCCCCACGGAATTCCGTGCAGCGGGCCCTTGTACTTGCCGGCAGCGATTGCGCGATCGGCGTCGGCGGCCTGCTTGAGCGCCAGTTCCTCGGTGAGGTTCACGTAAAAGAGCAGCTTGGGTTGATAGCGCTTCAGTCGCTCCAGATACATCCTGGTGAGTTCAGTTGACGTCACCAGGCGCCGTTGGACGAGTGCGGCCAGCCGGGTTACGGGCCAGAAGGCGACGTCTTCGAGGTTCGATGGACGCTTGAGCGTGCTGGGCGGCTTCGTGTAGCGAATCGCCGCACCCGGCGTTGCCGGACCCTTGGGTTCCTTGCCTGGCAGTGCGGGTTTGAAGAGGTACGCAGGCTCTGTGTCCTGGGGCACCTTCAAATCGCGCAACCGCTGGAAGGACGTGAGATTGTTATTGACGGTCGGCAACGCCGCCAACTCTTCTTCATTCGTGAACTTTACGCCGTCTATCGTCTCGGCAGCCTTCAGCATGTCAATCGTCACGGGACCGGTCGGCGGGGGAGGCACCGCCTGCGGGACCGTCGCCGGCGGGGGCGGGGCCGGCGTCTGGGCCCAGGCGCCGGTGGCTACGGCGCTTGTGGCAACGGCTCCAGCAACGGCAGCGGGGACCGACGCGAGAAACGTTCGCCGCGAACGGCTGATCATCTTGTTTGTCTTCATGTAAGTGTCCTGGTGTCCTGAGAAGTGCCCGTATGCTAGCCTTCGCCCCAGGAGAGGTCAAGGGAAGAGCCGCGGTCAGATCGCGGCCCAGCCTCCGACGCCTGCGACCAGACGATCGGCTTCCGGCGGGCCCCAGCTGCCGCAGTCATACTCGATGAGGGGATCGGTGTTGCCGAGCACCGGATCGACGACGGCCCACGCCGCCTCTACGCTGTCCTGGCGCGCGAACAGCGTCGCGTCCCCGGACATCGCGTCTCCCAGCAACCGCTCGTACGGCTCGAGCCGGTGACCGATGCCTTGGCGAAGCCCGGAGACCACCGAGAGTTCCACCGGCTGGCCCGACATCCCTTCCCCCGGGCTCTTCGCGTACGCGCCAATGTCGATCGCGACTTCCGGTGCCAGCCTGAAGCGCACGTAGTTGCCACCTTGATGCGACGATTGTTGGAAGACCACGGGAGGCGCCTCTTTCAATTCGACCACGACCTCCGTGCATGACGACCGGAGGTTCTTGCCGGCCCGGATATAGAAGGGCACGCCCTCCCATCGCCAGGAGTCAATCTCGAGCTCCAACGCGGCAAATGTCGGCACGCGAGAATCGGCGCTCACGCCAGGCTCCTGCCGATATCCGCGGAACTGGCCCCTGACCAGATTCGTGGACGTCAGCGGACGCACGTTTCTCAGTACCTTGGCCTGCTCGTCGCGGATTGCGTCGGACCAGCGTGACGAGGGTGCCTCCATCGCGAGGTAGCTGATCACCTGGAGCAGATGGTTCTGAATGACATCGCGAATCACGCCGGTCTCTTCGTAGAACAGGCCCCGGCCGGCGACGCCAAAACTCTCGGCCATCGTGATCTGCACGTTGTCGACGTACCGCCGGTTCCAGATAGGCTCGAGAAACGCATTGGCAAACCGGAAGTACATGATGTTCTGTACCGCTTCCTTGCCAAGGTAGTGGTCGATTCGGAAGATCGATCCTTCAGAAAACGCCGATCGCAGCAGTTCGTTGAGGGCGCGAGCCGACGCCAGATCGCGGCCGAATGGTTTCTCGACCACCACGCGCGCACCCTTGGTGCACCCGGAGCTGGCCAGATGCTGCACGACCTCCGGAAAGAGACTGGGCGGGATGGCGAGGTAGTAGAGTGGGCGTTTTGCCCCGCCCAGCGCCACGCGCAGACGGTCGAACGTGGCGGAGTCCGAGTAGTCGCCCCAGACATGGCGCAGCAGACCGGCCAGCGTCTGAAACGCCGCCGGATCGAGTTCGCCGCTATCGGTGATACTGGCGCGCGCCCGCTCGACCAACCCCGCGTCGTCCAGTTGCGACCGCGCCACGCCAAGGACGGGCACATGCAGTCGCCCCCGTTTGATCAGCGACTGAAGCGCCGGGAAGATCTTCTTGTACGCGAGGTCCCCTGTCACACCGAAGAACACCAGGGCATCGCTGGTCTGCCGGTCCGTCATGATCGCTCCTCGAGTTCCACGAGCATACGATCGCCTTCTATACAGACGCGTGAATCACGGCTGGGGTGACGCCGGGGCGATGAGCACCTGATACGTGGTGTCGTCCCGAGTGGCCGCGTCGTGCCATCGCAGCGTGAACACCACGGCGCTTCCCGCGGGCTGCGACGCGGTGGCGAGATCGGCGATCCAGACGCCGAGGCCTGTATCGACGGCCTCGACGTCGCCGACCTGCGCCCACTGGTCGATTCCCCAATGTACGGAGACCGGGCCGATCGTTTCCACGCGAAGCCTCTTGCCAGCCGTCATCGTCCGGATCTTGTTATTGAGGCGCCAGACAACGCACGCCGACGCCGAGGTCCCGGTCCCAAGGTAGCGTTTCACCGTTTGGAGCGGCTGGTCGAAGACCGCGCCATCTTCGATCGAACGGCGCAGTTTGACGTATTCGGCGTGCGCCCACACCAGCGGGCGGGCCGATCCGGTGGCCTCGCCCATGAGGAGTTCGCGTTCCGGAATGTCTGGCGCGTCCCACACCTGCTCGGGGAGCAGCCCGCCCTCGCCCGCGAACGCCTCCATGGCGCGCGCCAGTTCGCTGGCGACATCAGTCTGGCCGCGCGCCAGCTCGTAGTGCGCCCGTTCGCCGGTCAGCAGTGGCCACGGGCGTCCGACGCCGGTTCCATCGAACGGGCTGCCGTCCTCATGTTCACCGTATCCATCGCCGTTGTAGCGCCGCCAGGCCGGACCATTGGGCGTCTCGACCTTCAGCAGGGAGTCGATGACTTTGACGGTGTTGACGATTCGCTCGTCGTCTGCCGCGCGCAGCCCGAAGCGGACCAGCGCGAGCGCGTCCGGGCTGACGATGGCCGCGGCGCGCGCCGTGCTGTCGGTCGGCGGGCGATTCTTGATCGGCACGAAGCCGTCCTTCGGAGAGGCGGCCTCGGCCTGGTCCGGCTGGGCCACGCGCACGTAGTAGCCGTCCACACCGCATGTGCCCGCAAGCTCGGTTCCAGTGACGTACATCCAATCGTCCAGCGACGCACGCCACGTGTCGGCCGCTTCCCGGAGGTACAGGGCAACCGCAGGCTCGCCGTTGGCGTCGGCGTCGTCGGCCGCCACGAGCAGCGATGCGATTTCCGCGCCGAGCGTGAAGGGCGAATATCCGGGGTCCTCTTCCCAGCGGTCCTGGGGGCTGACCGGGCCATTGCGGACGATATACCCGGCGGCGCGACGGATCATCGGCCAGTACAACCGGCGCTCGTTGGGTCTCAAGGCGCCGCTTCGGTCGCAGAGATCGACCAGCAGGATCGGCAGCGCGACTTCATCCATCTGGATGCCGTTCCAATAGGGCGAGCCGTCCAGCCACATGTTCTGGCACCAGTGGCCGTCCGCATCCTGAGTGACCTGCAGAAATCGAAGCACCCGCCGCGCGTCGTCATTGGCGCCTATGGCCAGGAACCCGCCTGCCGCCTCCACCAGATCGCGAGGCCAGACGAGGTGATAGCCGCCGAGATCGTCGTCGCCCTTGTTGAATCCCCAAGGGACGGACAGACTGGCGATGACGCCGCCGCTGAACGACTTCGACTCGTGAACGCGCAGGACAGCCGCGCTCATTTCAATCAGACGGCGTGCGACGGGATCGGAGGCGTCCTTGCCACACCTCCCGCGCTGCCATCGCTGCCAGGACGAGATGTAGTCGTCCGCGATGGTATCGAAGCCGGAAATCAGGCTGCTGACCGCATGCTGCCCGGCCTCAGCAGCGGTTGTGCCAAAGCCCAGCGCCAGGACGCAGGTGCCTCCAGACGACTGGAGATCGATCTCGCCTGTCATGGCGACGTTGCCGTCTTCCGCTCGCTCGTAACACTCGACGAGACGGCCGTCGGCGCGCAACTGTTGCCACCCGTCGGAGAACCCGACATAGCCGACTGAGCGTGCAAGCCAGGGCGCTGAACACGCCAAGGCGAGCGCATATCCGGATCGCTCCGCGAACAGGACCGGCACACCCTTGTAGTCTCCAACCCACGCGGTGTTGGCGGCGCCCCTGTTGTTCAGGTGGGGCGCCAGGAGTGCATAGATCCGGTAGTCCGCCAGCGTGCCGTCCAGCGGCGAAAAATGCACACGCTGGACGACGACATCGGCGGTCGGATCGGTCAGCACTTCCTTGTCGATGAGATAGCGTCCGTCTATCGCCGCGTTGCGGAGATGAAACGCGGGAACCCCCGGAGCGAGCAGCGAGACGTCCGAGCGAGCGTGCCGTTTCTCCTCCGAGAAGTACGACGCACCGTCGGTGACAATCAAGCCGAAATCCCGCGTGCACGCCGAATCGACGCGGGGGTAGTAGACTTCGTTCAGAATGCCGTGGCTCACGGTAAACCAGACCCGGCTGGCTGGGCCCATCGCTGTTCCCACGCCGCACTTCGCGCTGGAGGTCCAGCGCGCCGGAATGCCCGGTCCGCCTGGCGCAAGGGGACGCGTGACGTCTGGAGGGGTCGGCATCGGGTTTACGACTATGCTAGCAGCATCAACGGCCGCTGAGTCTGTTCTGTTGTGAACGCGAGGGTTGAGAAGCGATGCGCATCCTGGTTGTCGATATTGGCGGGTCTCACATCAAGTTGCTGGCGACCGGGCAGAAGGTGCCCATCAAGATCACGTCCGGTCCCACGATGACCGCCAGGGAGATGGTTCGCAGCGTGCGAGCGGCGGTGGCCGGGTCGAGATTCGATCGGATCTCGATTGGGTATCCCGGGGTGGTGCGGCACAACAAGCCAGTGACCGAGCCAAAGCATCTTGGCGGCGGCTGGATCGGATACAACTTCAGGCGAGCGTTCGGCTGTCCGGTCAAGGTGATTAATGACGCGGCGATGCAGGCGCTCGGCAGCTACCGGAGCGGGCGGATGCTGTTCCTGGGGCTCGGCACCGGCCTGGGTTCGGCGTTCGTCATCGATGGCGTCATCGCGCCGATGGAACTCGCTCACTTGCCCTACAGACGCGGGCGCAGCTACGAGGAGTACGTAGGCCAGGCGGGGATGAAGCGGCTGGGTACCAAGAAGTGGCAGCGTCACGTCTTCGATGTCGTAAAGCTGCTGAAGACCGCTCTGGAAGCCGACGACGTGGTGATTGGCGGCGGCAACGTCAGGCGACTTCCCAAGTTGCCCGCCGGCGCGAGGCGTGGATCGAATGCGCATGCGTTCGCTGGTGGATTCCGCATGTGGAAGCCTCAGCCGACGCGCTAGATAGCGGGCCAGGATTTGGAGCCGTGTCGGATGTAGGGCGGGCCTTCAGGCCCGCCGTGTTCGCCGGGGCTGCCCGACTTCGCTCTTCGAGCTTCGTCGAGGTCTCGCCGTAGCGCTACGCGCGGAGGCGGAAAGCCCCGGCCTACGTCAGGCAAGCACGCCGATTCGCGGCCTCTCATTTGGCGCTACTTGAAAATCAGCGACGCGAAATCACGGAGGTAGTCACGCCAGTTGAGCCAGGTGTGTCCGCCGGGGCTCTCCTTGAACACCGGCTTGAACCCGTGCTTCTGTAACAGGTCAACAGTCGCCATCGTGTTGGCCATCAGCCGATCGTCCGCGCCAGTGCTCAACCAGATCAGCTTCGTGCCCTTCTTGAGGTCTGCGGCGTCGAGATTCGCCTTGTGCACCGTTTCCCAGTCGGGCGGCGGCGTGGCCGTGGCGCCCGCGCCGCGCCCTCCGCCGAGCGACGCACCGGAACTGAAGACGCCGATGTACGCAAATCGGTCCAGATGACGGAATGCGATGTCGAGCGTCTGGCTCCCTCCCATCGAGAGGCCGGCAATTGCGCGATTCCGTCGGTCCGCCAGCAACCGATAGTGGCCCTCGATGTACGGCACCACGTCGGCCATGAATTCCCTCGTGAACGGATTGATGGCAGGCGGCGCCGTGGGAGATGGCGCAGGACTGGCCGGTGCGGTGCCGGCCGCAGGCGCTGGTTGATGGCCGGCTGGCATGACGATGACCATCGGCGGCACCTGTTTGGCGGCGATCAGGTTGTCGATGATGAAGCCTGCGCGGCCGACCGATGTCCAGGCGTCGTCAGTGTCTCCGGACCCGTGCAGCAGGTAGAAGATCGGGTACTTCTTCTGGTTCGATTCGTATCCCGGCGGCGTGTAGACGTGCATCCGGCGCGTTGTTTTCAGAACCGTCGAGTAGTAGAACACCGACGCGACGGCACCGTGAGGCACGCCCTTCACGTCCTGAAAATCGCTGCCCGGTACGTAGAACAGACTCCAGGTCGCCGTATTCGACTCGCTCAGCCCGGTGTTCACGGGGTCCAGCGTGCGCACACCATCTACAACAAACACGTAGCGGAAAGCACCCGGGACGATGGGGCCGAGCGTGGCTTCCCACACGCCGCTATCGTTCTTGGTGAAGACGGGCCCGCGCGGTGCTTGCGCCGCAGGCGGCGTGGCAGCGTTGGCAGCCGGCGGTTGGGCCGGCGCTGCCGTCTGAGGCGCTGCGGGCATGGGAATGTCGCCGGCGCTCAGCGTGACGCTTTCGGCGCGCGGCGCAAAGATACGAAAGACGACTCGGGTATCCGGGAGGACTTCGGGCGACACGACCGTCGGCCGGGCGGGTCCGCGTCCAGCCTGGGGCGCGGATAGATTCGCGGGTGGCGGCGCCGGCGGCTGTGCGGCTGCGACCGACGCCAGAGCGCCCAACGCCACGAAGGTGACCGCAAGCCGGACGACTGAGGTACGGTGGTTCATCTGTGCGTCTCCTGAAAAATCACGCCGAGGCGTGGCGCGTCGTTCCCGCACATCTTATCGCGGATGGTCCGTGCAATCCCGCGTCAGGCGGGATCGTGGTACGGTAGGCGGACCGCGGATGGAGTTGCCCATGCGAATCCCGATCAGTATTGCCTTCTGCGCCGCCTCAGTCCTGCTCGCCGGCCCGTCAGCGGCACAGGCCACCCTGACAACTACGGACCTCCGCATACGTATCGATGGGCGCGGTCAGGTGGCAAGCCTGTTCAATCCCGCGCGCGGCGCGGAGTACCTCGCCGCGGGTCGGCCCGCGCCGCTGCTGCAGATTCGGATCGGCACGCGCGTGGAATTGCCAGCGTCGATGACGTGGGACGGCCGCGCAGGCGTGGCGACACTGCGATTTGAGCCCAGCGGGGCATGGGTGCAGGTGAAGGCGGCAGCGCGGCCGACACATCTGGCTCTTTCAATCACTCGCGTCGAGCCGGTCGGGATTGTCGATGCCGTCACGTGGGGACCGTACCCGATCACCATTGGCGAGACGGTCGGCGAGATCATCGGTATGGTGCGCGACGCGACGTTTGCGGTGGGTCTGCAGGTGCTGAACATCAAGACGCTGGGCGGCATCCCGGCGCACGATGAGGGCAGCGATCCCTCGCGGAGTCGGGTGGCTCAGGCGGCTCCGTGGGGCAGCGTCCTGCAGGCATACGCGCTCGACCGATCGCGCCCGCGACGCGTGTCGGGATGGACGGGGCAGTTTCCCAACATGCCGGTCGCGCCCATTGCTGGCGAGACGGTCGTCGGCTCGAGTATCGCGATTTTCGGGTGTCCGGCGGCGCAGACCCTCGACCGGATTGGCGCCATCGAGACTGCCGAAGGGTTGCCGCATCCAACCATCGACGGTGTGTGGGTGAAGCAGTGGCCCGACCTCGGGCGGTCGTACCTGATCGCCGCGTACACCGAGTCCACCGTCGATGAACTGCTCGGCCTGACGAAGCGCGCGAATCTGCTCTCTCTCTATCATCCCGAACCGTTCGCCAGCTGGGGACACTATGCGCTCGACCCAAAGGCGTTTCCGAGCGGCGACGCGGGGATGCGGGCGGCCGTCGAGAAGGGCCGGGCACTCGGCATTCGCCTCGGCGTGCACACGCTGACCAACTTCATCAACACCAACGACCCGTATGTCACGCCGGTGCCGGATCCGCGGCTCTCGCGCACCGGCGACAGCACACTGACGGCCGACATCGACGCGGGCGCGAAGACGGTGCCGGTCGCCTCGCCGGAGTACTTCGCCAACGAGAAAGCCAACTGGCTCCATACCGTCGTCATCGACCGGGAACTGATTCGGTACCGGGGCGTGTCCGCTGCGGCACCGTGGATGCTGCTCGACTGCGAGCGCGGGGCGTTCGGAACCACGGCCGCATCGCACCGGGTGGGAGCGGCCGTCGGCAAGCTGCTCGATCATCCCTACAAGGTCTTCTATCCCACCATCGACATGCAGGACGAGATCGCCGCGAATCTCGCGAAGTGGTTCAACAAGACCGGCGTCAGCCACATGGACTTCGACGGACACGAAGGCGGGCTCGGGACGGGACAGGGCGACTACGGCGTCGAGCGTTTTGCGAAGGTGTTCTACGACACGCTCGATCATCCCGTGCTGAACGGCACCAGTAACTCCGAGCCGTTCTACTGGCACATTAACACCTACTGCAACTGGGGTGAGCCGTGGTACGGCGGCTTTCGCGAGAGCATGCAGGAGTACCGCCTGCAGAACCAGGCGCTCTTCGAACGCAACTTCATCCCGCACATGCTCGGATGGTACCGGTTGACGGCGACGACGAGCCTGCCCGAAATGGAGTGGATGCTGGCGCGCGCCGCGGGCCACAACGCAGGCTTTGCCATGTCCACGACGCTGCGCGAACTCCGAGCGAACACAGAGACCGGCATGCTGCTCGACGCGATCAGGGAGTGGGAGACCGCTCGCCGTTCGGGCGCATTCTCGGCGGCGCAGATCGAACGGCTGAAGAACCCGGCGCTCGAGTTCCATCTCGAGCCGAGGGGCAGCGGCGCCTGGGACCTCTATCCCTTCCATGCGTCGCGTCCGTTTCGTCACGAGCGTGTCGTGCGCCAGCCCGGCGAGCCCACCGCGTCGGCCTGGACGGTGACGAATCCCGACGAGGGGCAGCCGATCCAATTCCGGCTCGCGGTGGTCGGAGAGGGGGGCAGCATCTCGCGTGTGACGATGGACATTGACGGCGCGATCACCATCGACCTGTCCGTCGATCTCAAAGCGGGCGAGTCGCTTGCCTGCGACGGGACTCAAGTGGTGCGCCTGTATGACGCGAAGGGCCGCCAGACCGGCACCCTGCAGTTAGCCGTTCCGCCGCCGAGCGTGAACCCCGGTCCTCACCGCGTCAGCCTCGACGGCGTCTTCGCGGGCGTTGAGGCGGCCGGAGTCGAGGTGATCTTCAAGACTCGTGGCGCGGCAGAGCGGGTCAGGAGCCAGCGTTGACTCGACAGGACGCCCATCGAGCGGCTTTCGGCGTCGAAGCGGAGAATGGATGGAGGGGGGAGTGATGCGCGTGCTGATCAGGGCCGTCGGGATGGTGAGCGTCGTCCTGGTGTGTGGCTTGGCTGCGATGATGGGTTCGCCCCTCTCTGCCGGCGGGCAGGGCGGCGCGGTTCAGGCCGTCGACACGCTTCCTGATTCGCCGATGACGTATGGCGCAATCACTGCGACGTTCGGACGGGATGGGAGCTTCTCGATGGCGGGCCAGGGGTGGCCTCCGTTCAAAGGGACCTGGACCGCTCTCAAGGACACGCTTGAGCTCACGACGACCGGCGGCGAGAAGGGCTGCGAAGGACCGGGCAGTTACCTCTTTCGTCGGGACGGTGTGAGGCTCATCCTGTCGCTCAAGTCCGACTCCTGCGGAACCCGGAGTCTGATTCTGGATGGCAGCACCTGGGTACCAGCAGGGACGCCGGTGGTGAATCCGGAACGACGCATCACTCGAGCGCCAGGTGGGGCGCGAGGCGCATTGCCGCCGGCAACATCGAGCGCGGGAAGCTGGCCGTCGTTTCGCGGCGTCGAGGCTTCCGGATTGGCCCGCAACCAGAACCTTCCCGATACGTGGGACGTGGCGAGCGGTGAGCACATCTTGTGGCGCGCAGCTGTGCCCGGCCTCGCGCATTCCAGCCCGGTGGTGTGGGGCAATCGCGTGTTCGTGACCACCGCGATCAGCAGCGATCCGAAGGCAACGTTTCGCAAGGGTCTCTATGGCGACGGTGACGCCTCGAAGGACCGTTCCCGCCAGCGCTGGGTCGTGATGGCCCTCGACAAGCTCACGGGGAAGCCGCTCTGGGAACGCACCGCGTTCGAGGGCGAGCCGCTCAATAAACGCCACATCAAGTCCACATACGCCAGTGCCTCGCCGGCGACTGACGGCCGCATCGTCGTCGCGTCGTTCGGCTCGCAGGGCGTCGTGGCGTACGACGTCAACGGCATGCTGCGGTGGAAGGTGGACATCGGTCGGATCGATCTGGGCGCCTACGATCTGCCTTCCGTCGAATGGGGGCCTGCCAGCTCGCCCATCATCTGGAAAGACCTGGTGATCCTGCAGGTCGACACGCAGGCGGACTCGTTCCTGCTGGCGCTCAATGCGGCCACCGGCGAGACCGTGTGGAAGACCGAACGCGACGAGCTGCCGTCGTGGGGTACGCCCACCGTGGCAGAGACGACCGCGGGGGCGGTGCTCGTCACCAACGCGTCGAAGTTTATCCGCGGCTACGATCCGCGCACGGGCAAAGAACTGTGGCGATTGGGGGGCAGTTCGAAGATCACCGCCCCGACGCCCATTTCAACGGGCGATCTGCTGATCATCGCGAGCGGGCGCGGACCGGAACGGCCGATCTTCGTCGTCAAGCCAGCCGCCAGCGGGGACTTGACGCTGGGGGCGGGGAAGACGAACAGTGACTCCGTCGTGTGGAGCAAGACCGGGCGGGGTTCGTACATGCCGACGCCGCTGGCGCTCGACGGGTTGCTGTACGTGCTTGGCAACAACGGCGTATTTGACGCGTACAAGATCGCAACCGGCGAAGAAGTGTACCGGCAGCGCCTGCCTGTGATCGGCAGCGGGTACAGCGCGTCGCCCGTGGCGGCCGACGGAAAGATCTACCTGTCGAGCGAGGACGGCGACATGCTGGTGGTGTCAGCGGGCCCTACGTTCAAGGTGCTGGCGACCAGCACGATGGGCGAATCCCTGATGGCCACGCCGGCGCTGTCAGAGGGCGTCATGTACATCCGCGGCCTGAACACGCTTTTCGCGATCGGTAACAAGGCGCGTTGACGCCCCTACTGCCTGACCTGGAATCGCGAGACCAGTCCCTCCAGCGCACGGCCCTCCGCCACGAGCGCCGCGGCCGCCTCGAAGGACTGCTGCGATCCTGACGCATTGCGTTGCGTCACCTCGTTGATGGCCGCCATCGACTGGGTCACATGTTCGAGGCCGCGCCGCTGCTCCTCGCTCTCGGTCGCGATGCGGCTGGCCAGCGTCTCGACTTCGCCAACCGCTTCGGCCAATTCCTGCAACTGATGTTCGATCTCATCCGACACCGTGCACCCGTCGGTGGACGATTGTGCCGACGCGTGCAGCAGCGTTTCGGTCTTCTGCGCCGCCTGCTTCGATCGGACCGCCAGTTCACGCACCTGCACCGTCACGGCCGCCAGGCCGAGGCCGCTGGCTTCGACGTGCGCCGCTTCGATCGCCGCATTGACCGCGAGGAGGTTCGTGTGCACCGCAATGCGATTGATGTCCTTGACGACATCGAGCAGCCTCCCGCCCTCCGTGGCGCCAGATACCGCAGACGGGCCGGTGGCCGAACCGTGGGTCTCGCCCTGGACGCTCTCCTCGATGATCCGGGCCGTCGCCGCCGATCCTTCGGCAATGTCGCGGACGGTCTTGGCCACCACCGCAAATCCGCGGCTGGCCTCACTGACATGTCCGGCCTGCACCGCGGCGCTCGACGCCAGGCCGTCAGTCTGCTCGGCGATGCTGTTGATTTCCTGCACGACGGTCAGGCTGCTCAGGGCCGATTCCTGGACCTGCCGCATCGCCGCAATCATCCGACCGGCCGCCTCAATACCGTGACCCACCGAGTCCTTGGCGTGTCCAGCGATCATCGACGCCTGTGCCGTGCTGTCGGTGGTTCGGACGGCCCCCTGTTCAATCCCGGCGAGTGCCGTCGATGTTTCTTCGAACGCCCGGGCTTGCGCAGCCGCACCGGCGGCCACGCCCTGGCTGACCTCGGCGATCTGCTCGCCAGACCGCTGGACGCGAGCCACCGACGCCGACACCTGCGCAATCGCGTCGTGCAGCGCCGTGGCGGTCTGGTTGAGCGCCTTCTTGATCTGGGCGTGGTCGCCCCGGTACCGGCCCTGAACGCGCGTCGTCAGATCGTACTCGGCCATCCGGCCGAGCACGGTCCGCGCCTCCGATACGGGATCGATGACGGCATCGAGCGTCCGGTTGATACCCGCAATCAGTTCCCGCCAGTTGCCTTCGAAGTCCCAGTCGTTGCCCCGCGTCTTGAGTTTGCCGGCGCCAATGGCCTTCACGAGGTTCTGCACCTCGTGATGCATCCCGTACATCGTCGCCAGGAACGTGTTGACGTTGCGCTTGATGACGTTGAAATCGCCAGGGTAGTCGTCGATGATGAACTCGGGGATCTCACCATGGGCGATCTGGTCAATCGCGCGTGATGCCACGCGCATCGGGTGGACGATCGTGTCGACCATCTGGTTGACCAGGCGCACGAGCTCCGCTTCGTCGTCGGAACAGTGCGTGACGTCTCCACGCACCGAGAGCTCTCCCACTCGGATGGCTTCGGCGACCTTCGCGATTTCCGTCATCGCCGCGTTCCGACCGGCCTTCGGCGGCCGACTCTTCGGTGCCGTGTGATGCGTCCGTCCTGCCGTTGTGGTCATCTGTCCAACCGTTTCGACGCGATCCGAATTTCGTTGACGACTGCCCGCACTGCCCGCGGCACCGCATCGGCCACGGCGGGCGTCATCGGCCCGCCCAGGTGGTCGAAGCACCTGCCTTCTATGCCTACGAGTACCACGCGCTCAGGCATCCGATCCGGATACAGCAGCCGGCCCACCTCTATCACTTCGCGCACGCCGACGCCATGCGACGACACTGCTGCGCCCGGCGACAACGGGACAGCGTCCCATTCGAGCACGTGAACCGTTCCAGGCTGAGATCCGAGTTGAACCGCATCGACCACGACCAGCGTCGGTTCGCCATCGAGGCAGTCGAGCAGGGCCATCCCGCCGGTTCCCAACTGCTCGAGGCGGATGTGCGCCGGGAGATGCGACTCCGCGAGGCAGTCGAACACGGCTCCGCCGACGGCATCGTCGGCGACCAGGCCGTTGCCCACGCACGCCACGACCACACGCGCCGGGTCCGTCTCCACTACCGGACCTCCATTCGCGCCTGGCACGTCTCGCCGGCGCACGTGATGGTGGATTTGGCCGGCCGCGAGTACAGCTCGTTGACGACGCCATCCATGAACATGTGATAGAGCTGGCACACTGCGCCGCCTGGCTCCTGGCCTCGGCTCCGGCACACGTTCCGCACGGCGCATCGGTCGATGGTCAGGTCGACACCCGTACTGTTCGTCGTAAACGATATGTCCACGCCCTTGCGCACCTGGCCGGCGAACGCCTGCACGGTGTCCTCGAGCGTGGGGTCGACCAGTCGGACCGGCAGTTTGCGGGCAAAGTGCCGGCCGGCGATCCGGCCCACCGATGCGGTGGCTCCGCCCATGAGCTGGTCCACGGTCCGGGCGAAGATATCGAGCAGAAACGACACCTCGATAAACGCGGCCTGGTGGTCGTCGAGGGTCATGGTCAGCTCGGGTCTCTCGTTCATAGGAAGCGCTCCATGCGCCGGCTGAAGTCGACGTCACGATAGAAGTTCTTCACCACGTAGAAGTTGCCGTGCTTGAGCGCCCCGGACGGACACAGATACGCGCATGACAGACATGCGATGCAGTCGGCGGCGTCGAGGACGCTGACCTGCTGTGAGTCGGCGTCGAATCCGAATACCTTCGTCGGGCAGACGTCGACGCACATCTGGCACCCGCGGCATGCCTGGTCTCGGATTTCGATGGTGACCACTCTGTCATCTCCTCGCTGTGCGGATGACGCGGCCCTGTTGGCGGACCGCCACGTCGAGCGGCATCCGTCCGATCGCGTGCGTGGCGCACGACAAGCAGGGGTCGTAGCAGCGGATGGCGAACTCGATCGCATTCAGCAGCTGATCGTCGCCGCGGTCGATCACGTGCGTGGCGGCGGCCAGTTCGATGGACTTGTTGATGGCCAGGTAGTTCTGCTGCGTCGCCACGATCAGGTTGGCGGCGCGCACGATGCCGCGGTCGTCAATCGTGTAGTCGTGGATCAGCGTGCCTCGGGGCGCTTCGACGTGGGCGGTTCCGCGTCCGCCGGTGAATGACACCGGCACCCGCGTCGGACCGGTGATCGCCTCGTCTTCGACGAGTTCCTTCGCGCGTTCGCAGGCGTAGACCAGCTCGATGACGCGCGCGTAGATCTGCAGGACCACCTCGTTGACGGGATGGCCGAACGTGCCGCGCATCTGCTGGAGCAGACTGTCAGCCACCGGCGTGCCCGTAGACGTGGCGCAATTCAGGCGCGCCTGCGGACCGACGCGGTACGAGACGAGCTGATCGCCGTGCCGAGCCATCACCGGCTTCATGTACGACCAGTCGAACGTGGATTCGACGAGGTGGCGGTCGTACTCGGCGGCGTCGAACTCCCGCTCGGTGGCGCCGCTCTCGTCGACCTGCCGAATCACGCCGTCGTACAGGTTCAGGACGTCGCCGCGCACCGTGCCCTGATGCCAGGTGCTCTGGCGCCAGCCGCCGAGCAGCCGCGGGTGCAGGTCGAGCTGCTTGAGCAGCAGCGTTCGCGCGACGCCCGCCAGTTCGACACCGAGCGGGACCGCTTCGTCGATCCAGCCGCGCAGCACGCGGCGCCGATCGTCATCCATCCGAAACGTGACGCCGCCGGCCACCGACGTCACCGGATGCACGCCCCGGCCGCCGACCATCTCGTTGAGGCGCTGGCCCAGCGTGCGGAGACGCAGCGCCTTCTTCGCCACTTCCGGCACCGCTGACACGACGCCCACCACATTGCGTACGGCGGGATCCGCGTCCAACCCCAACACGAGGTCCGGGCCCTGCAGCACGAACAGCGACAGCGCGTGCGAGTGGATGAAGTGCCCCATGTAGAGCAGTTCGCGGATGAGGTGCGCGGCAGGGGGTGGCACGACGCCGGCCGCGCGGTCGAGCGCCTTCGACGCGGCCAGATGGTGGGCTGAAGGACAGACTCCGCAGATGCGGGCCGTGACCAGCGGCATTCGGTCCGCCTCCATGCCCACCAGAATGCGCTCGAACCCCCGTAGCTCGTTGACGATCAGACCCGCGCTTTCGAGCGAGCCGTCGTCGGCCAGATCGAGAAACACGCGGGCGTGGCCCTCGATGCGGGTAACCGGGTCGATGGCTATCGTCTGTCTCATGCTTCCGCCTCGGCTTCCGCGTCCGCGATCCACTGGTCGATCAGAAACGTCGGCTTGCTGCCAATCATCGACGTCGCCATCGAGTAGCTGTAGTGCGTCTTGGCCCCGTACTCAATGGCGTGCTGGATCGTGTCTGGCGCGATGGCCGTCAGCTTCGACATCCGCTGCGCGACTTCGGTCCGGATGTCCCGGTTGGGCTCGGTCAGGATCTGCATGGTCGGACCGGCGCATCCCGTGCACATCACCCCGTTGTTTGGACACGGCGATGCGCATCGATCCAGCGTGACGGATCCGAGGCAGAGGTAGCCCTGGCTCAGCAGGCACTGGTCCGGGTGCGGGTCGCCCTCATGGTTGGCCTTGATGCGATCGACGTCAGTCCGGACCATGGCGCGCGTGCACCTCGCGCAGACGCTTTCCTGCCGGGTCCGCGGGGCGCGCCCCTGGACCAGGCTCAGCAGCGCTTCCAGGATGAATGCCGGGTGGGGCGGGCAGCCGGGCAGATAGAGATCAACCGGGATGACCTCGTCGAGAGGGACGACGCGGGTTTCGAGCGGGTCCACGCGGCAGGTCGGCGGCCGGCCGTCAACGGTCGTCGGGTTCTTGCGATAGGCGGCGTCGAAGATCTCTTCGCGCGTGTGGACGATGGCGGCGCCAGGAATCCCGCCATACGCGGCGCATGTGCCCCACGCGATGATCGTGTCGCAACTGGCGCGCATCTGCTCGGCGGCGTGACGGTCGTGCTCGTTCCGGATGGCGCCCGACACGATGCCGACCTCCGCCTTCGGGTAGTCCTTGATGTCGGTGAGCACCGGGCACCGCTGCAGTTGCACCGCCCCGAGTACATCGAGAATCTGTTCGTGCAGATCGACGATGGCCACTTCGCAGCCGCCGCAGACACTCAACCACTCGGCGTTGACGCGGACCGGGCTCACGCGGCACCTGCCGTCGTCGGCTTGACCGTGAGCTTCTTATAGCAGGCGTTTTCGCCGGCGTGAACAATCTCGAGCATGGACTGGCGGCCCATGATGCTCTCCAGCGCGCCGGCGAAGAAGCCGAACATCATCGTGCAGACGGAACCCTTTTGTGTGTGGCCAAACGTGAACAGCGACTGTCGGATCATGCAGTCCCGGAAGACCAGCATGACCGAGTCGCCCTCCTCGGACGATTCGATCAACTGCGGGCGGCCGCTCGGCTTGAAGGTCTCGAATCCCCAGAGGCAGTTATTGGCGGTCAGGACGCGCCGCACTTCGGCGAGGGCGTCTTCGAGGTCGTCGGTTCGCCGGGCGTGTTCCGACAGCTGGTGGCCCAGCTCCTTGCCGGCCAGGTACGTGATGCTGTTGGCGGTCTGACCGACCGCGTCCTCGATGCCGGCAGCCACCGCCCCGAGGAAGCGCATGGTCTCCTGGAGTTCCGCACGAGCTTCACCCAACGTATTCATGGTCGCTTTCGTACGGGGGCACAAATGAAAAATCGGCCGGGTGATAGGATTCTTTAGTCACTGATTCGGTGAGAGTCTGCGGCCGCTCACGGCCGAGGAGAGTGTTTATGAGACGCAGTCGGGCGTTGGCGTTCGTGTTTCTGGGTGTGGCCGCTTGGCTGTCTGCGTGCGCCTCGAATCCGCCCGCTCGGGGAGGGGTCGCCGATCTGGGGAGCCGCCTCGACTGTCTGCGCGAACGGAACCTCGCCGTCGTGGCGGCTCACCGTGGGCAGTCCGATCAGCGCGCGGCCGAGAACGCCATGTCGAGCTTCCGCGCCACGATCGCCGCGGGCGTGCCGTTCCTCGAGATTGATGTGGCGACGACGCGCGACGGCATCCTCACGCTGATGCACGACGATACGCTCGATCGGACGACAACGGGCAGTGGGCGAGTGGACGCCCGCACCTGGGCCGAGATCCAGGCCGTGCATATCAAGCGGCCGGACGGAACCGTCCTCGACGACCTCATGCCGACGTTTGCGCAGGTGCTCACATGGGGGCGCCAGGCTCAGGCGTACTTCGAAGTGGACGTGAAGCCCACTACCAAGTTCAGCGACGTCGTGGATGCCGTGCGCGCGGCACAGATGGTCGACCGCGTGCTCGTGGTCACCTATAAGCTGGCCGATGCCGTCACCGTCCACAAGCTCGAGCCCCGGCTGATGATCTCTGTGACCCTTGATACGGCCGAGGCTCTCGCCGAGGCGCTCAAGGTCATTCCGTCGAATCGAATGCTGGGGTGGACAGGCACGAGCAATCCCCAGTCCCAGCCCTTCGCCGCGCTGCGGGCCGCGGGGATCGAGCCCATCTTCGGTACTCTCGGGCGCCCGGGCGTGCGCCTGGACGACGTGTATCTAGCCGACGGCAACGGGTCGGAGTACGCCGACCTTGTGCGCGCAGGGGTGGTGATGATTGCGAGCGACGCCGCCGTCGCCGCGCAGAAATCGATTGGCGACGGATACCGGGCGTGCCTCCGGTAGGAGGCGCGGCTGTCAACGAAGCACTTGACGTGGGACCAAACCGTCCTCAGTGATCCAGTTGTAGCCCGAGTTGCCAATCGGATAGTTAGGCGCCAGGGCCACGTCGGGACGCAGGTCCCACCTTCCTGAGGAACTCGTCGAATTCGTCCGCTTTTCCTTCTGCGCTACTCCAATTACGAATCGCGTCGATGTTGACCGGATGTTTGTGCGCGATTTCGACGGCGAGTTCGAGTGCCTGCCGGTCGTTCCAGTGAAAAAAGGCGGCGAGGCGGTCCCTGCACGAATCAGTTGCAGAGAGCCCGAGAGCCGTGGCGTCGCCCACAGACAGTTCGACGGGGACGATGGCAAGGTCGTCACCTATTGAAAGGGGACCTGGAGGGAATTCGATGAAGAAGGGGACATCCGGATGAACATACTGGTCTCCGCGGCGGTAGAATCCTAGTTCACTCAACGCGTCGTCGAGAGGTTGCTGGCGGACGCGGCTCTGGATCACGTAGTCGGCGTCCTTCGACACGTAGGTTCCCGTGTAGATCGCTACGCAGGCTCCGCCGGTGAGTACCGCCCTGATGCCTCGGAGGTTGAGGTGCGCCCCAACGACTACCGCCACCTCCTGCAACGTGGAAGTGTGGCTTAGCTTCACAGGGGCTTGCCTGCTCGTCTGGGTCGACGTCTCAGTTCGGCCGTTCGGGCCTGCAAGTCTGCGTCGGCTTCGGCCAGTCGTCTGAGGAACGCCGCAAACTCAATTTTCGCGAAGTACCTCGGATTCAAGGTGTAGCTTCTGGTGCGACCCATCATGCGACCCGACACCAGACCGTCACGTTCGAGCCCGTTGAGGGCTTTCTGCACCACCGAAGGTGACGAATCGAGCAAGCGGGCGAGCTCTCTCTGAAAACTGGTTCCCAGCAGATTCAGACAGAGGAGAACCCGGGTCCTGGTGATGCTGCCAAAAGGACTTCCCTTGATCTTGATCTCCATTAGAGGTCATATGACCTCTTTTATAGGTCAATGTCAAGCGCCAGATTGACAATCCAGTGAGCCTGCCGCAGCGCCGCGCAACGGCCTATGCATAGGCTCAAGCCCGGCACGTCACTTTGTCGCGACGCGCGTTTGTAGCGTGCAGTCACTCGGATGGAACGCGTGGTCGCCCAGCACTTCAAGCGGACGCCGAAGACATAGACGACGATGTCATACTGGCCTTCGGCCAATCCGCATTGAGGATGTTCTAGCCGCGCACCTGACGTAGGGTACACACACCATGACGAACCTTCCGCCACTCCAGTTCACGACCTTGAATCCGAGGACGCAGACGTTTGCGCCCGTTCCGTCGTCGATGTCGCGCGCCAAGATCCCCGGTGGCTGGCTCGTCTACGGCACGGCGTCCAACGACGTGCCGCTGCTGGTCTTCGTCCCCGACCCCGAGCATCAGTGGGATGGAGGGTCGCTTACGTGATCGACGGCCCCTCGTTCAGCGTCCGTCGCGCGCACAGTCGCACGCGAACCGGCGCGCACTGACTGGCGCGACCGCCCGATCACGTCAACCGCGCGAGGTCACTTCTTTGAGTCCAGCGGTAAGCAAGACCATGAGCCAGGTGCGAGACCGCACGGCATCGAGGAGACCCATCTCGAAGAAGATCACGACAATCGCGACATTGCTGCCGACTCGTACGCGCATGGTCTTTCTCCTGTTGCGTCTGGCCCAGTGGAAGATGCGCCCGCCGGTTCGCACCTGTCGGTCGCGACCGGGTCTACCAGACCAAATGGGATGAAACGCAAGACCCGGCGGGCAAACCAGGAAGCGCGTTCGTCGCACGAGACTCTGATGTAGCGGTTCACCGGCCCGGTCCCGGAAGAAGTTGTGCAATTGGCGGGATGGGTCGGTCCGTCCGAACCTATACTGCGCCGGTTCGCCCCCACAGCCGGCTCTCTTCACCCTTCAATGCATTCCGGAAAGGAAAACACGATGGAACTCTTCTCAAACAACAGGAAGCGTCTTGCCGGCCTCTTGATTGCCATTGCCGTGCTTTCTGTAAGTGGTCGGATGAGCGCACGGCACGATGTTGTGGCGCTGCCTGGCTACCTGGTCGCGCTGTTGAATGATCAGCTTGCGGGACCAGTCGAACTCGGTTTTGACGGCGATGGCAACATCTTTGTGGCCAATGAGGGTGCTGCCCAAAAACCTTTCGGGCAGGATTTCGTATCCAAGCTTGATCCGAATGGTGTGACCATCCAACGCGATTTCATCGGCGGGCTCTTTGGGGCCTCCGGACTCGCCGTCGATGGTGATGGGAACATCTATGTGTCTCAGGATGGGGAAATACGCATAGCCAAGTATGATTCAACCGGCAGCAAAGTCTTTGATTTCGCCTCCCACCGGCCCGCTTTCAGCGACCCCAATTCGCTGACATTGACGAACGATGGGCGACTCCTCGCTCCCGTGCAGGCGTTCGCCGACGGCAAGTGGCATGTCATCGCTTTTGACATCGCTAATGGCGACCTTCTGGGTGACTACATCCCGCCGTTCGACTTTGGATTCGTCAACAGCGTCGTATTCGACAACAAGACCAACAGGGTGTTCATCGCCGGCTCGGGGGTGAATGGCCCAACAGAGCAACCTGTCATTCTGGTCGCCGCAGAAGGTCAGGCCCCTATGGCCTATCTGTACGGGATGCAATGGGGGTTCGGAAACGTGAACGGATTGACCTTGGACCCGGACGGGGCCCTGTTCGTTTCCGACGGTCGACGGCTGCTCAGCGTGTCAACGGAAGGTACGGTCACACCGCTGGCGACTGGCTTCACGTTTGCCCGCGGGTTGGCTGCAAAGAACGGATGTGTCCTGGTCGCGGAATTCGGCGATGGGAGTAATGGCGCCCTCTACAGTGTCTGCCGGCAGAAGGTTCCGGCTACGGTGGAGCTGTCGAACCTGACGCAGACGTACACGGGCGCTCCGCTGACGCCGACGGCGACGACGACGCCCCCGGGACTGCCGATTGTGTGGGCGGGCGCGCCGCAGACCGCAGTCGGGACGTATCCGGTGACGGCGACGGTGATCGACCCGAACTACGAGGGATCGGCCAGCGGCAGCTTTGTCATCAACCCGGCGGCCAGGCCGGTGCCAACCAACAAGGCTCAGTGCAAGGATGGCGGCTGGACACTGCTCGCCCGCGCGAACGGAACGGTGTTCAAGAACCAGGGTGACTGCGTGAGCTACACCAACAACGGGAAGTAGGACCAGTTCAGGCGACCGGGGG
>Ga0334722_10001091_pt1 | contig 35580 bp, 56 predicted proteins | sample C3_bottom_MG_FD_207210 | JGI IMG/M metagenome (GOLD analysis project Ga0334722, IMG submission 207210) | Sediment microbial communities from Yellowstone Lake, YNP, Wyoming, USA - C3_bottom | ecosystem: Environmental > Aquatic > Freshwater > Lake > Sediment | place: USA: Wyoming | collected... | reverse complement strand
CCCCCCCCTACCCCCACGGCCTCGCCAGCGCCCATTGCGTGCGATTCTCGGCCCCTCCGCGACTCGATGCGTGCAATCACCGCCCCTCCTCCGAATCACCCCGCTCGGGCTCGTCCGTCGATTGCCGGTAATCAGCCATAAGTTGGGCCAACTCGGGGAAAACCATCCGCACCTTGTCCACCTCCTGCGACCATTCGAAGTGCAGCGCCTGCCGCGTGAGACCCCTATGCTCTGCCATCTCGGAAAAGGACCGACGCACCGCATCCACGTTGCCGGACCCTAGACGCAGGGTGATCAGGAACATGGTGGGTGACATATCCGATAGCGTCCCGAGTCGCCGGCAAAAGTCCGCAGCCCTCCCTATTTTTATCTCGTGCATCTCGACGAGCCGCTCCATGATTTCGCACGATAGCTGTGCCGTGCCCCGCGCTGCGTCGTAGGTCGTGACGCAGTTCGTCACCCAGTCGGCGGTCGTGATGGAGCTCACGACAAGTCACCGACCGGATTGTAAATCAGCTTCTTCAGCTCCGGCGTAATCTCGACCGCGTCGATGCCCTCGATGCCCATCTGCCCAAGGCTTTCGCGCTGTTGAAGAATCAGAATCAGCGCCTTGATTTTCTTTATCCTCTCACCGTATTCGCGCCCGATAGCCTTCCGCTGCACTTCGAGCGTCGTGATCGCCCTCGCTGCCCTCGAGGAGAAGCGCAAAGCCTCTAGCTCTCGCTGGTCATTGGTGTTGGTCGTTTCCATGTTGTGTGTTTCCGCCTTCGGCCTCCGCGCGTGAGCTGTGCGTTCAAGCGCTTGTGTTTTGCCCACGCGTGGCCGCTTACTGATTTGGGTTTGTTGTCTGTGCCGCGCACGCGACCCGTTTCGGCCCTCCTGCGTTGCGTGTCAAGTCTCGATTCGAGCGCACGCGTAACTCGCCTCAAACGAATTTGATCGGCTCGCAAATCTCGATGAGCCGCCGCACCATCGGGTCCCCTCGCACGCTCGATGCCCCTCGCTCGGCAATGCCCTGCGCGTCGAGGTTCGTCGTGACGTAGAGCGGAAGCCGCTCCGAGACGCGGATGTCGAGGAACCGCATGAACCACGACATAGCCCACTCGCTGCGCGCGGTCTGAATCGCCTCCTGCCCGAGGTCATCCACGAACACGATCGGCCTGCGCGCCACCGCATCGACCCAGCCCCGAGCGTCGTCGCGCCCGTAGCTCAGGCACGCTTGGAGCGTCGCGAACCAATCGCTCGCGTGAAAATAACGGATGTCCCGCGCCTCCTCGTGCGCCAGCCTGCGCATGAGCGCCCACATTGACCTCGTCTTCCCGCGTCCCGTGCGCCCGCTCAGCAGCAGCCCCTTGGCCCCGACTTGATGCCCGAGCACCCTCTCGATCTGCGTGCGGTTCGCGGCCATCCCAGCGTGCCCCCAGTCAGATTCCCGCATCGTCGGCGGCACGGCGGAATCGAAACGAGCGATTGCGTCGCGTTTGCGGGCTTCGGCGAGGAAAGCTAGGGTTGCGGCCTCACCATCGAACGGAGTGGCCGAGAAACCCTCAGGAACGACGCCTGCGAGCAGGCTGGCCATCGGTTGCGCGGTCATCCCCGCCCCTCCGCCCGCTTCGCCCGAAACGCCGCGAACTTTTCCCGCAGCGTGAGCAGCTCCTCAGCCTTCCCCTCGGCAGACTTTTGCGCAGATTTCGTATGCTGACGCCTTTTGTCTAGCGCCGACCGAATAGCTTTCGTTTCGTCAGGAAAATGCTCCGACATCGCGCGCTTTGCCTCGATAAAACCGACCTTTTGATCTCCCGACATATTCGCAAATGCGTTTTGAAATTCCTTGGCCCGCGCAGCCCGAGCCTCGCGCTTGTCCGCCGCGATCTTATCCTTGTTGCGCTCGCGGAAGGCCGCGTGCTGCTCGCGCTTTTTCGCGGCGTTCTTGCGGTTGTATTCCCGCCAGTAGGCGGTGCGGGCGGCGCTCATTTCGCGTCCTCCTTCATGGCCGCGCCCAAATCCTCGCGATCGTGGATGGCGTAAACGTCGCGGTTTCCGGTCGTGAAGTCATTGGCTTCGACTTTGCAGTTGCCGAAAACCCAGTCCAGCCTCGCCCGCTCGGCGGCGAGTTCACGTTCAAGCGTCGCACACTCGTCGCGCATATCGGTTGCCGCGTTTCCGGCGCGGTATTGGTTTTCATCGTCCTCAAATGTTTTTGCCCACGCGGCGTCGGTTCGTGGTGTGGCGCTAAGTTGATCAGGTGCGCTCATTTTGCGCCCTCCTTCATCCCCGCGTCGATCGCTGCGCGAAGATCAACACCGCAATGCCAAACGCGCTCGCCTGCGACAGTGAGCAGTATCGTGCCAGCGTCCAACCGCGCCCTCTCGGCGGCGAGGTCGGCGGCGAACTTGACCACGGCGCGACAATTATCGTCGTGGCATTGCCCGAGAGCGACCAAATCGGCCTCGGCCTTCATGGCGCGCTCCAGCGCGCCGTTCCAGTTTGCGAGCGCGACGGTTTCAGCGGCCTCGGCGCGTTCGGCGCGGGCGTTTGCTCGGTCAACCCAAGTCTCGAATTTATTGGCGTCGTTCGTCCCGCAAATCAGAGTGAGGGCGCGCAACTGGGCGTGCAGATGGTCGCGATCGGCGGTGAGGGCGGTGAGTTCGCGTTCCAGCGCACGCGCGCAATCTCGATTCGTGACGAGCGTCGTGCCCAAGCAGTCGGCGGGATGCGTTGCCGCGTCGGTGCGCGGTGTGGGTGTGGGTGTGTTCATTTGTGGGCTCCTTTGCTTGGCAGCACTCCAGACGAAATGAGAACGGCGCGCACAATGTCGCCGTATGTCGGTTTCCCGATGCTTCTACGTATTCGGGAGTGGACAGCGGCAGCGGCAGTGGCCACCAGCGCCTCCACGTCATCAAGCGGAATTACCGCGACGGGGATCGGCCTCATTACATCCCAGCCGACTGCGCCGAGGAGTGCTCTCGCGCGAGTTCGATGCAGGCTCACAAATACTCCGGTTTTGAAGGGGGTGTAATTCGTCCACATACGGCGCGCGCGAAGTTTGGATTTGGTTGTGTTCATTGGGTTGTTGTTGGATTGTTGCGGTGAAAATGCGGCTGGAAATCGGGGTCGAATGCGTCGCCGAATTCGGTTTCTTGGGCTGGCTTGTTTCGTGGATTCGGCTTGTCGCAGAGCGCCCAATTCTTTGCGAGTGCGTGCGGGGTGAGGATGGTGTCGGTGCTCATGTGCGTGCGGTAGTTCGCCGACCGGCGCGCAATTTCCTGAATTGTTATCTGCGGGCAGACATCCCTGACGTCGGCGAACGCCTTGCCGATTCCCGACCATGCCTTAGGAGGGATTTGCAGCGGGTCAGCTCCACCGCATCCTGCGAATGCATCGAGGAGTGGATTCCGCTCGCGCTTTTTCGTGACCTCTGGCGGAAACGGACAGTCGGCAGGCTCGCCCGCCGCGACGGGAACCGGCGCTGTATTATTCTTAGCTTCTGACTTCTGACTTCTGACTTCTGACTTATTGCGCGTTACATCCGCGTTACTCGATGCGTTACATCCTGCGTTACGTTCTTTTTCGCGGTGATTCTGAACGCGTAACCTAGTCTGTGTGCGCGTAATAGATTCATTCATCATTCGGCGACAGGTAAGCGTTACATCTCCGTTACTGTCCCGTATCACGTCGCCGACTTTCATGTCCTCGATTTCGCGGAGAGCGGACAAGAAATCGGCTTCGGGAACTCCCATGATGCGCGCCCATCCTCGGGCTGGGAACTTGGTGGTGCCGCGCGTCGATGAGCCGTGCAGGATGCAAAGGATGTCAACCCATGCGCCGCGCGCCGTTAGGGTTAGCACGCGCGTATCGACGAGATAGTCGGCTGGGTAAAACTGAAGGAAGGGGAGCTTGCTCATAAAACAAAAAACTCGACCAGCTTCTGCGGTGATAATTGGCGCATGACACGCCTCGCAAAAACTGGCCGAGAAATTGTTTGGTTATTGGTCATGTAACGATTCGGCTTATCACGGCCTTGGTTTCTTCTCTCGGCTTCCGCCCCCGCTGTAAACTCAAATCCCCGCCTCTGCAATCAGCACCGAGCATCCTGACTCATTCCCCGACGCCCAGAGCTTCTCGACGCGCAGGCTGACCACCTGCGAGTCGTCGCGCCAGACCTTCCCGCTCTTCGTGATCTGGTCCATCACGAGCTTGGCGAGGTTGTCCGCGTCGGGCTTCCCCGAGTGATGCATCGGCGCGCTCGCCTTGAGGCCCTTTGCGCCGAAATGCGACTTCGGCCTCGGCAGAGAGAAACACATCGAGATCGCAACCGGCCCGAGCGTAAGCGACCACCTGTGCACGATGGCTGCATCGAGGACCACGATCTGGACCGCGCGCTTCCACTCGTCCGCCACGTCCGAGTCATAAAACCTCGCGACGTGAACGTTGCCCATCTTGCGCGCGAACGCTCGCGACCTCGGTTGTCCCTTCGGCTCGCCGGTGACTTGGAATGTGAGCGTGCTCATAGTAATTGGATTTGTTTATCATTTCTAACTCCTGCCATCCAGCACTCGAGCGCGGGCAGTTTGTCTTCGCGAGTTGGGTCACGAAACCATCCTGTGCCATCGACTGACTCCACTCCGAGGTCGTCGCATTGCCATACTCGAGCGATGCTGTTCACTCGCCCGACGTGAACCCTCGGGAAGCTCACGGCCCACGTTTCAACGGTTTGCCATTTGAACGAGTCTGTTCCGCCGATGAACACCACGTCAGCGGAGGCGGGCACATCGTCAGTGGTCATGCCGTCTTGAACAGCGAACGCAAGCGGCCACCCGCACGCGCGCGCCTCCTTCTCGTAGCGGACCCACCTTTCAAGCGTTCCGTCCTTCGAGCCTACCACGTCGGGGACGAGCACCCAAGCCGGTTTGTGCGATTGCAGTCTCGCCCACCCGAGCATCTCTCGCCACTTCACCTCGCTCCAATTTTCGCGCAGCGTAAAGGCGTCGTTGTCGAGGACGTAGGGCATCCAAGGGCGGACCGGCGTCCGTTTATAGTAGGATGGACCGAGCAGGAGCCCAACCTTGTTCGGCCATTTCCCTGCGGCGTAGTGCCACAAGGCGTTTGATTGTCCGCAGAGCATTAGCATCGCTCAACCCTCACGCACGTCTTCGCGGTTTCGTAAACGTCAACGCGGGAGACTCGCGGCTTGAGCCGCGAAAACTTGTCGAGCTGCGACATAATCCACGCGCCAAGGTTTTCAGCAGTGGTGCTGCACGGGAGCACGTCGTTGATGTTCTGGTGATCGAGCGCGGCTATGATCGGAGCCATCGCCAGCGATAGGTCGGCGTAGTCCACCACAAAGCCGCGCGAGTCGAGCGGACCAGAGACGTGGATTTCCACGACGTAGGAGTGCCCGTGCACGTTGCGACATTTATGGCCGACCGGCAGTTGAGGCAGCGAGTGTGCGGCCTCGAAGGAGAAGCGTTTTGATACGGTGAATTTCATTTCGCAACGCCCCCAATTCGATTCTTAAACAGCGCCTTCACCTCAGCCTCCGTGATGTAATGCCTCGTCATCCCCGCGCGCTTCGCCCGCTCGCTCACGGTCCCACGGCTCATTCTAAGGGCCGCCGCGATCGTTTTAACGGGCATAAACTGCGCGAGCATGGTGTCGCACTGGATGCGCTTCGCCTCGTCTGATTTTCGTTTGTTCATTTGGTTTTGCTTTTAAATCGTCCATCTGCTTCCCGTCGCGCCTTCTCGCGCTTTTCGCCGGCGAGAAAGCACTCGACCCATTGCTCGTCCCGCCCGCGCTTGCGGCCACGCGCCGAGCCGATGATGTAGCCTATGAGCCCGCCGCTCGCGAAGATCGCGGCGACTGTGAGTGCGTCAGAGATCATCGTCGTCCTTTCCGTCGAAGAGGATCGGCCACGTCACGAAGAGCAGCGCGAGCACGAGGAGGAAAATTGCCGTGTCCATAAGCCAGTTCATTCGCCGCCTCCATACCACTTCGGCAATCCGATTTCGCGGAGGTCGTTCGGGAGGTTGGGCCATTGCTGGTCCTTAATGCACGCCTGCAACCGAATCAAGTCCGTGATCGTCTCGTCGTGCCCGCGCGCCGTCGCTGCGTCACTGAGCCGATAAACCGCGGTCCCGTAGGGCTCCGCCTTCTCCACCACTATGAAATAAAAATCAAACACCGGCGACCCGATGATTTCCGTGATGAGCGGCAGGTAAAAGCCTGCTTGCCGGTGGTATCCGAAGTTAAAGCACGCGCGCTCGAAGTTTCGGAACGCATCCGCATCCAGCGACTCCACCGTCTTGAGGTCCGCAACGTAGGGTCGCCCGCTGCTCAACTCGCAGCCCGCACGGTTGAACCAGTCCGTGCGGCATTGCAGAGCGAGCGAGTTCGCCGGTGATACGCGCCAGCTCAGTTCGGGCTGACCTGCGGCGAGGAGTTCCGACGCGAGCGGATGAAGCCGCGCAGCCACCACCATCTCGCACACCGCATTGTTTTCTTCCTGCGTGATGATCGTCTTGCCCACGTTGGCGGCCTCGAACGCTGCGAACGCGATCTTGCCGTCTTTCGTGCGTCGGTCGATGCCCTCCGGTCGGAGCGCGTAGCGGTCCCAGAATGTCGCGGGCTCAAGCACCGCGCAGTGAGCCGCCGACCCGAGGCGGAAGGCTTCCGTGGGCTCCGGTCGCGCCACGGTCTTCGCGATGAAGCGGCGGTAGTAGGAGATTGGGCGGCGGCGGAAAAGCTCTAGCTTCGAGTGCGAGATCGCCTCGTTCGCGTGATACTGCTCGTTGGTTTCGATGTTCATTTAGGTTCCTCTCCTTTTTTGTAAATCGTGAGCGAAGAGCCAACTGCTGCGTATGGGTCCCAAAGCCCCTGCTTCCTGAGCCTCTCGGCCATGTGAGACTGTGTGATCTGCGCCCCAGCTTCAAATGCCTCCAGTCGCCCCTTCCTTGTTCTGCTTTTTCGCTTCGTGGTTTTTGCGACAAATCGAATTTGTTTCGTGTTCATTTCGCATCCTCCTTGCATGATTCGCTCACGGCGGAATCGAATAGCATCCGGTTGAGTTTCCGTTCCTTGGCGACAATGGCCTCGCGGATGCGCTCAAGCTTTTGCCGACTCGCAACAATTTCAGCGCGTAGCACGGCTACGGGATCAAACGGATTAGGCGTGATCGGCGTCTTCATTTCGCCTCCTCCACCAGCCCGAGCTTCGACTGCAACGGGTCCACCATCGCCTCCGTCTCGTCCTTGTAGCGCACGCTCCAGCCGATTTTCACCACGACCTTCGGCGCTAGTGAGAGCGCGTCCCATTCGAGCGCGAACGTGGCCTTTGCTTTCGGCTCGGTTTGGTTTTCGTCCTCGACGAATGACTCCTCGGCAGCTCGCGCGATTGCGATGAAGTGCGTTTCGAGCAGCGAGCGGAATTGCTCCGTTGCGTTGTTTATCACTGCTTGGTTTTTGATTTCTCCGGTGTTCATGTCGCACCCCCTTGTGCGATCGACATCGTGAGTCCGCCGCTGACTTTCTCCGAGAGCGGCGTAATGTTCCGCTCCTCTGGATAGTCGCGCACCTCCTCGGCGGTGCGGAGTCCCTTGAGCACGTCCCCGAACACGTCGCGAAGCACGAAGCCGCGCGCGCGAAACTTGAGCATCCGTCGCGGGTAGTCCGTCCACGGCCCTGACTTGCCCCAGAGCTTCGCGGCCTTGGCGTCTCCGATGGTGAACGTCTCGCATCCCTTCGAGCCGTCGCGACGTGTAGCTGTTACGCGGATACCGAACGAATCTTTGCCTGCCTCGCCGACCTCTTCCTCGGAGAAGGATTCGAGGAGACCGGATGCGCGGACCAGAGCGAGCGCCGCGTCGCCGTAGATCGCGGGTCGTCCGTTGATGACTGCCGTGTTTTGCAGCGCGGCCATCGGGGTCAGCCCGAGCTCCGCCCCGAGCTGGATTGCGACCAGAACGGCTTCCGGTTTTTCCATGCCACGCGGGGCGAAGCCTGACGCGACGATCGCGTTTGCGAATCGGAACGCGTCTTCGAGGCTCGCGAGCTTCACGCCCTGCGAGCCGTAGTTTATGAGAGGCTTTGGGGCTGGAGTCGTGATGCTCTTCGGCGTCTCGACCACGGCGGTTGATGTGACTGTGGGTGTTTCTGCTGCTGTGTTCATTTTTTACGAATCGACTGATGTTGTTGTGTTGTTTTGCTGCCCGTCGCGGATGTGTTTCCGCGACGGGCTTTTGCTTTTAGAATGGGACGTGTTCCTCGTTCACGGAAGTCGCGACGGGAGCGGTAGGAACTGCGGCACTCGGTAGAGTCCCGCGCTTCTGGTGAATGATTGTCCGCGCTGCGTTGCGCAGCAGCACGTCCTCGGGGCGAGGCGGGAACGGTTTGCCGTTATTCCCGAGCCTTGGTTCTGGCTCCTGCGCATACCATGCCACTGAGCGGTCGCCCAGTGACGAGAGCGCCACGCCCTTGTTCTTGCCGAAATGCACCTGCACGTTGCCCGCGTCGGCGATGACTTCGGTGGGCATCGGCACTTCCTCGGAGCGTGGAGCCGCGGGCTTTGCAGCCGGTGCGCCCGATGCGTAAGGGCGAGCTTCGAGAGCTTCGCGGATGCGGACCAGTTCCGCGTGGATGAGTTCGAGATTCATGGTGTGGCTTTGCGTTGGCTGAGGAGCTGGCGAAATTCGGCGTGCGTGACGTATTGCTTCCGAATGTTCGGCGTGTTTCCGATGATCTTCGACACCGCGCCTGCGGTGAGCTGCGCCTCATGCGCGATCTCCTTCGTGGAAAATCCTTCGAGCACGCGGCGAATCACGAGCGGCACCAGAGGCGATGCTGGTCGGCTCATGGCGCGGCCTCCACGAGCTTGAGCCCGAGCTTTGCGGCGGCGTCTTGCAGTTGAAGCAACTCGCGAGCCTTCTCGTCGCCCTGCGCAGTGATCTGGCCGCGAGCGATGTCCATCGCTCCTTCCAGTGAATCGGATTGCGCGCACTCCCAGCGCCACGCGCCTCGATTGAGGATGTCTCCGAATGTGATCTGGTAATCCCAGCTCGGTTTGATCGCACCTATTTTGATGGTTACTCGCCGCGAGATCGTGATCTCGGCTTTGCAGCTCGTCATGGTCCGCAGGTCTTTCGCGGCAAAGAGCAGTTCCCTGTGGATGTCCATGCTACCGTCTTCTCCGTTTATGTCGTCGTCGTTGTTCATTGTCGTCCTGTGTTGTCGTTGTGTTGTTGTTGCTGATAAGTGACCGCGTATTTTCGCACGCCCACGGTCGGGCTCGTTGGCCTTGGCAATCGGGTGGCTCCGAAAGTTATTTTGCGAGCCTCGCGACCTTGTCGCCGTAGGCTACCGTCGCGGGCTTCGCTGCCCCGCGCGGCCCACCATTGTGAATCCGCGCCAGCGTAGTCACGTCGCCCGCCGCCCACGCTGCGGGAGCGTAGCGTTGAAGGTAGGCGCTGACTACCCGCTTCGAGTAGTCGAGGTCGGCGCATCGCGAGTAGTCGCCGCCGATACGTGCGTCGGCGTGATAGGCTCGGTGGATTTGTAGCGGCCCCAGCGCCTTGCCGCCGTCGCCGAGGATCGGCCCCGTGCGGCCAGACGTCTCGACGACGTGGAGAGCGCGGAAGAAGGAAGCGGGCGGAGCGGCGTGCGCCGTGGCGCAGAGCGCGAGAATGAGAGCGAGGTGTTTCATGGTTAAGTTAATCCGAACGCGCTAGCGTTAAATGTCCTCACTGAATTCAATAGCTCGACTAAATTCCGGTCCGAGCAGTGAAGCGTCCAACGTGAGAAAAGTCCGTCAACGCGCACAAAGCAAATCCTCGAGTCCGTTCGCACTTTGTTGTCTGACTCCCAAGCGGTAATCCAAGAGAGAAAAGCTAAGTGGTCGGTCTCTGTTTTGAAATTGGCAAGAAAAGAGCGTTTCATTTTGCGGCAAGCTTTGAGGCGTTGCGTTTCGCTTGGGCGACCTGTCGTGGCGTGCAGCCCGCGCCGATGCTTTCGGCGAGAGCGATTGCGCGGTCGGCGCGCTCTTGGTCGGGCGCGGTGATCGCGAGGACCAGAGCGCGGGTGAGTGCGGCGGTGGGGCTCATGCGGCACCTCCTGCGACACGAATCGCGATGGGTCCGTTGGCATCGAAAACGAGCACGTGGCTTTCGCTGTCAGAATAAACCGCGACGTCGCTGTCGCTGTATGCTCGATGGACAAGCGTCATTCCGGTCTCGGTCTCCATTGAGTTGATGTCGCCGTCGCTCTTACCGATTGCCTCGTGGCAGTATCGGGTATCGCCGTTGAGGGCATAGCGGGCGATTTTGTTGCGGGCGCTGATGATTTCGGATGTCGTCATGTTGTGTTGCGAGCCTCGGGGTTATTTCCCTCCGGTCTGGCACCGGAAAACCCCGCGCCTCGTGAGAGGTGGCGGGGTGGTTTGCGGGGCGAGGTGTAACGTTATTTGATGAAGTCCGCGCAGTGTTCTTCGATCTTAGCGAGTTCGCTTGCGACGGCGCGGAGCTTTTCGAAAAGCGACATACGCTCAGCTACGGCTGACGTCCATGCGCCGTTGTTTTGAATGTAGTAGTCGCGGGCGTTGAACTCAACTTTGGAGAGTTGGTTGATCGCTGCTTCGACTGCGAGGCGGGCCTCTGTGTAGCCTTCGGTGAGGCATTTGGCGCTGGTTCCGTTTGAGTGAATTGCTGGGAGGATCATGTTTTTGGTTGAGTTGGTCGTCGGGTTAATTCCCTCCGACGTGAAAACTCTCTCCGATTGCCGACCCGATGTAAACACAAATGCGTATTTTGTCCTCCTGCTTCCCTAAGCCGTTGCAGTTGCGCCAGTTAAAACAAATCAAATGTTGGCGACGGATGTGGAATCCGCGCAAAAGAAAGCCCGCGCAGCGGTAAATCCGCTCGCGGGCTTGCGGTTAGCCTCAGCCCTCACCGCCGCATGGTGCTGCGAGCGGAGCGGAGTTCGTGCGCGGTGGCAAGGGTGTAATTGCGTGGGCAATACTTGTATCCGCTGCGGTCATACGTCGAGCGCGTCAGGTGTATTTTCCGAGGATGAAATGGTAGCGGCGATTGCCCGTCGTGCGGGTTCCGCCGTCGCGCGAGTAGATCACGAAGCGGGCGTTGGTTGAACTCGAACCGGTGTCGAAATCATAAACGCCGAGGTAGTTCGTATCATAAATCTGGATAAGCCCCCAGTCTGGCTTCGCCGTGAATCCGCGATTGGTAATGTCCACGTCGAGGTCATAGTTCCCTGAGGACACCGTGAAGTTAAATACGTCGCTGCCTGCGTAGAGCGCGAGCTGCGCGCGCGGACTCGTTGCGGCTGCGGGAGCGACGATCAGCGAGGCGGCGCGGGCGGTTGCTAGCGTTGCCGACCCGTCGCTGATTGTTACTGAGGTTAAGGCTGCGGTGCCGCCGGTGATGTTCACAGCGGTTTTGTTTTGCAGCGACATATCGCCGCCGATCACCGCCGTGTAAGATGCGATGTTGCCAGCGTAATGCCATGCCGACGCCGTTCCGGAACGATTGACTGCGCGAATCCGCACATGGCCATTTTGCACATCTACCCGATAGTAGTCGAAAAACGGTTCTCGGGTCTGATAAAGTCCCGCAGTTCCATTGGCAGGGAACCAGATGAAATCTACCGCAGCATCCGTGTTTGTAGTGGTTGATTTGATTTCAAAATACGCAAAATCCTTATCGCTATTAACCGACCAAGAAACGTGAGCGCCGAAGTAGAGACTGCTAACCGCCCAAGTTAAAACAGCGGGAGCTTTTGAGCTTATCGCTCCATCGCTAGGCGTCGTTGGCGCCGTCGTGTTGCTTGGCGCAGTCTGACTCAGCGCGGTCGATAGCTGCGAGATCGCCCCCGAGAACGAAATCCCGCGCGCTGCGAACTGGTAGGATTCGCCAACGGTCAGATCGTCAATCGACACCGCGTAGGACACCGACGACGCGATTTGATTTCCAACGATGTAATCGCTCGCGCCCGTGCGCCGGTAGAGGACATCGAGAGCGACCGCGCCAGACGGCAGCGGTGGAGCGGTCAGCGAGACGCGCGCGAATGAACCGCCGTCGCTCGACAGATAGACCGTCGTGCTGATGAGCGTCGGCGCTGCGGGCTGGTCTGGCGGCGTCGGGTCGATAGGCCCAGCGGTGATGACCGATGGCGTCGCTTGGACGTAGTTGGTAAACCCCGACACGTTCTCCACGCTGTCGTAAGCGTTCAGCCAGTAGTAATACGTCGTCCCGATGTCCACGTCCGTGTCCACGAATCGCGACGCGCGCACCTCGGCGATTTTGCTGGTGATCGAGGTTAGAGGAGTGACTGCGGTGGTCCTGCGGTAAATGCCGTATTCCGAAAAATCGGGCTCGGTGTTGTCGTTCCAGTCGAGGGAGACGGCGCGGCCCGTGCCGACTACGGCGGTGAGGCCGGTTGGGATGCTTGGCGCGGTGGTGTCCTTGACCGGCGTGGTCGTGGACACCGCCGTGTAGGTCGAAGACGTGTTAAAGAAGCTCTGCGCGTAGAGCCGCACGTTGTAGCTCGTCCCGATTCGCACGTCGCTGGAAATGAAGTCCAGCGTCTGGTCGCCGTCCACCGTCGCCCACGTTAGATACGTCGTCGCCGTGCCCTCCTTGTATTCGATCACGGTCTTGCCCCCGCTTGTGACGAACTGGTCGTTCGGCGCGCTCCACGCCACTTTTATGCGCGGGACCACCGTGCCGTCGGCCTGAATGAACTGCGTCGTTCCGTCTGCGGTGAGCGTGAGATTGCTCGGCGCAGTGATAGAAAACGGAGACGGCAGTGTCGTGTTCGGTGCGCTCTCGACCGCGACTTCGTCCGCCACGTCCCAGTCATAAACAGTCGAAGCCGTCTCGCGTAGTTGAAGCTCGATGACAGGAGTCGGCGGCGTGCCGTCGCTCGAGAGCGACCACGCGATGACCTCAAACACTTTGGACGAGAAGCCGAGGTTTGCGTTGGTCAGATTCACCGTGTCGCCCGCGCGCAACTGCATCGCGGTCAGGTTGAACTTCGCGGTGAAGATGATTTCCTCGCGCGCCTGCCGCAGGTTAATGCGTGCGATGCGCTGCGCCGCGCTGCTGCTCGTGGTGAACGGCAGGATGACATCGCGCCAGTGATAAACGCCGTCATCCGCCGCCAAGTAGGTTGCGCTTGTGATCTGCGGGAAGTCCGCCGCCGCCCACTGATTCTCGGAGGAGATAAACGTGCCCTTGACTGCGTTCACGCGGTCGCGCGCGCTGAGTCGAGTCGAGACCGTGAAGCCGCCCGCCATGTGCGACTCGTCGAGCGTGATCGCGGGCGCGCGATAGGCTGCCGCATAGACCACGACCTGCCCACCGCTGTAAGCGATCGTCCCGCCCATCGAGGAGAGGATTTGCCCGATGATCGAGTCAGGCGTCGAGGACGTGACGGCCTGCCCGTTGCACTCGTAGCGGTTCTCGTAGACCGTGGGGCTCGTTGGCTTGATCTGGACTTGCTCGTTGCAGACAGCGGCTGCGGCGATGACCGAAGCGTCATCAATTTCGCTCGTGTCCATGCCCATCCCGAGATCGGCGTCGGTGAGATAGTCGCGCAAGCAAAGCGCAGGGTTCGCGCTGTAAGTGGTCGCGAGCGTGCTCGGGTTGTAAACCTTCTTGCCCTTGACGATGCACGAAATGTTCGGGATGCCGCCGACGAAAATCTCGTTGGAGAAAGTGAGCTTGCAGTAAATGTAAGCGATGCCCCGCAGCCGATGGTCAGAATCCCAGCTTCCGCCGACGCCTGATACTCCACCCATGTCGTCAGACAAAACGGTGTCGTAGGTCTGCGTGGTCGTCCCCAGATACTTGTGAATAAGCGAACCGGTGTAACTTGCCGTCGCTTGGTATTTCCCTGTCGCGTAGCCAGTCAATGCGCCTCCTTCCATCACGCGGTCTTCGTTGAAATACACGTCGCCAATTTCCTCGACCTCGTGGCCGGCCAAAGTCACGACGATGTGCAGATACTCGTTCTTGGCTCCACTCGTCGCGAGGAAGACAACGGTGCCCGACACCTTCGCTTGCCCGTAAATTATTTGCCGCGGCGACGTCGGGCTGCGCGTCATGATTCCACGATCGTTCAAATCGGCCATTGACGGCATCTTCGGCGAGAGGAGGCGCGCCACGGCCATGTTTGCCGCGATAATCGAAGCATAAACCACCGCTGTCGCAACCGCGTTGGCGACGGCGTAGGTCGCCCCCATCTCCATGATTATTTCCCCGACGAAAATGATAAACGCCTCAATCATTATGGTTCTTCGTTTAAGGGTTCATCTCTTCCGCCCGTGCGGAACGCGGTCGCGTTGGCGTTGCCCCAGTAAATCACCTTGTCCTGCAATCCCGCGACGTATTCCAGCCCTGTATCCGCTGGGTATCTGCGCAGTTGCTCCTCGTGCGTGTAGCGACTTTCGCGCGTTCGCTGGAAATCAACGAGCTTGCTTTCGACTGCGATTCCGATGGTCGCTTGCTTCCCGTCGTTGGAAATCACCATCGTGTCCATCCGCCCAGAGAAAATCGTGATCGAGTCGATGACCGCGCCTGTGTCCGCGTTCAGCGTGCCGAATCGCACCGACGCCGTGCGCCCTTGGTAATCTTCATCGAGAGCCGCCGCGACGAGATCGTTGGGCACTCCTGTCAGGTCGATACTCAGCCCGCGCGCCGACAGGTCCTCTGTTTCCTCAATGGTCGAGATTGAGGAGAACGCCCCGAGTCCCGCATAGGTCACGCTGCCGATCGTGATCGTGCCATAGCCCGTCCAGTAGCGCACCGAGCCGTCGTCGAAATCCAGCGAGGTCGCGAAAAACGGGTTGAGTTGCGCCGCCGTCGTCGAGGCGAGGAGAGGAGCAGGAATTGTGCGGCTCATGTGTTGATCGCCTCAAAGATCGAGAAGTTCAGCCCATACTTTTTCGCCGTGTCGATTGACCAGTCGCACGTCGTGGTCCCGAGGCGGAAGACGCCCACGGCGTTGCTGTAAACGATCGCGGTGTTGTCAGGGTAGTTGGTGCGTAGGAGCGGGAAGATTTCGTAGGAGGTCGCTGTGGGCGGGTCGCCGTTCACCTTCGTGATCTTGTGCAGCTTCGAGCTGCTGCCGGTCCCGAGCTGGATGTAATCACCGACGGCCCACGAGCCGACGCCGGTGTCCACCGTGAGCGTGGTCGTGTTCGCGACGTGCGCCCCGTTGAGCTGCGGGCTTCCGGTCATCGTGCCGCGCTGCGTCCCGTTCGCGTAGTCGCGGAAATAGAACGTCCCGCGCGCCGCCATAATCAGGAAGCCGATGAGTTCCTCGGCGTCCGCGCGGTTCATCGGCGGGCACTCGACGTCGCCGCTGAGCATCGTGCCGGTCCAGTTGTAAGACTGACTCGAAAACGTGAAAGGCGAGATGTTGCGGGCGACCGCGCTGATGGCCGAGAAACGCAAGGAGGCGATGCGAATCGCTGCGGGAGGGGTGAGAGGATAGGAGATGGCCATAAGCGTCTAGGAACTCAAGCAAACGCACTGCGATACGAACCCCCGCGCCGCACCATGTCGGGAATCTCGGCCTTGAGCCGCCGCCGCTCTTGTTCGAGGATAGGCACCAGCTCGGCGCGCGAGACGCCCGCGGCGATGTTGTAGTTCACCGTCACGCCGCCCGATCCCCCGCCGCTGCTGCCCATTGCGCCGTTCGGCACGATGCTGCCCGAGGAGCTGGGGACGAATAGCTCGGGGCCTTTTTCGCCGACGACGTAGGGTGAACCGGCGTTGACGGGTCCGCCCATTGCGCGAGCGCCGAAGCCCTTGAGGATTGCGCCGCTGATGCCCGCCGCAAGCGGAGCGGTCACGGTCTGCTGAAACACCATCCGCATCAAATCCATGCCGAGCGACCGAATGACCTCGCCGAGTTTTTGGCCGCTGAAAATTGCGTCCTCGAAACCGCTTGCGATCATGCTGCCCGCGTTGCGTGCGATGATTTGGAGATCGGTTTCAATTACCTTACGCTTGCCGAGGAGTTCGTTGTATTCCCCGAGCTTCATTTTCAACTCATCCATCATTTGAATGTCACGCGGGCTCGCGGTGGTAATGTCGAATGAATTGATTTTGTCCCCGAGCGCGGCCTTTAGACTAAGCAATGCCCGTTCCTTTTCCTTGATTGCAGCGTTGTTCTTTGTCTGTTGTTCGGTTTCGGAAAGTAGCGACATCGCATAATCGGCTTCGGTTTTTGCAACTGCACCCATCGCTTCGTCCATCGACTTGAAAGCTGCGTAGGCCTGCTCAGCCTTCGACTTTTGCAGCTCGGCAATCCTTACGCCGCGCTCTGCGTTTTTCTCGGCGTCAACCGACTTGTCGCTTTGCTCTATCTCTAGATTGATCTTCGCGATTTCGTCACCGATTGCGGCAAATTTCACAGAGTCCGATGCGCCGATCATGTCGATTGAATCGCGCACGTCATCGGCCTGCTTCTTGAGCTTTTCCAGTTCAGTGGAAATGCGCATGGCGCGCGCCTCTACTGCGGACGCTCCGGTATCTGCACCCGAAAACACTCTAGCGACAGCTCCGATGCCCTTCGCTATCGTTGACTGCAACTTCATCATCGCAACATCGACGAAGTTTGTCGCGACGGTTAGCGCATCCAAATCTTCAGCCGACAGACCGAGTTTCTTCGCATTCTTTTCCGCATCCTCCATTGCCGAGTTCAGCCTTCTCGCGCCGCCTATTGCCGCGGAGAATCCGAAGAAAGTCGCCATCCCTGTCCCGACGATCTTTGCGGTCGAGTGCAGCTTGGTCAGAGAGTTCTGTGCGCTCGCAAACGCCGCCCTCGTCGCATCAACCGCTCGCAGTGTGAATGTAGCTTCAGCCATGATGTTTCGATTTCCGGTTTTGGTGCTCTATGTAAACGAGCCAGCCGTTCAATTCCTGCGCTGGCATGGCGAGAATCTCGTAGGCGCATTTGTGAAGCCTATCAGCGAGAGCATACACGGTCAGGAAGTCGCCCGCCTCTCCGCCGTGAATCAGTTTTTTAAGTCGTCAGGCCTCGGCCCGTTTTCGGCCAGAATGGCGTTGGCGATGCGTCCCACGACGTTGCTGTCGGCCTTGTTCAAGAGCGTCGGCTTGTGCTCGATCGTGAACAGTTTCGCGCCGTGTTCGTCGGTCGCTTTCATTATCAAGATGTCCACGAGGAGCTCCATGTCGTTCTCTTTGCTGCGACGATAAAGCCGGTTCTTTTCGCCGAGCGTGACCGGCGATGCGTGGACGACGAGCTTCCATTCGGGCACGTCGATTTTGCGTGTGCCGAGTGATGCGAAGTGTTCTCTGACGAGGTCGATTGCTTCCATGTGTTGTGTGTGTTTTGTTGTTACAAAATTAGACGCTCGTCACTGTCAGCACCCCATTTCCCTCGAAGGAAATCGCTCCCTCTACGAGGCCGTCAAAACTGGCGGAAATGTCGAATTTGGTCACGATGGCCGAGCCTGTGTAATACACATCGCCAGCGGTTGCGCCCTCTGGGTAGAGGTTGAGCGTGACCGAACTGCCGATGGTGATCAGAAGTTGGCCGGCGTCGGTCTCATCCCAATAGAGATCGCCCGAGGCAGACCACGTTTTCATGGTCGCGAGCCGCGTGCGGTAGGTGTCGCCGATTACTGAATCCTCGACGACATCTGAACTATGGCTGAGCGCATAATTTCTGAGCTCGGCTATGGTGGTGCTGGAGATCTTGACGAGGCCTTCTCGCCCGAGGTGGTTTGCCATGTTAGTCGGTGGTTAGATAGATGCAGTTGAATGTATGCCGAGCCGTCCCGAAGCGTTTGTCTTCATCGGGCTCGATAACATAGTCCACACTGTTAAGATGGAGATCGCGGCACTGCCCCCCGAGCGTCACGTCGGCCAAGACTGCGGCCTCGACCGCTGCCGAGCCGGTGTCGAAAAGGTCGTCGATTAAATAGGTTCCGCTTTCGGCGGTGAAGTAATCCACGATGAGCTGGAGCTGCCGGTATTGCGTCCGGTTGCTCGGCCCGAGCGTGCGCACCTCGATCTGCTCGCTGACCGCATAGACGGCGGCGGCGGGAAAGGAGATGCTGGCGATCGTGTTGTTGCGCCCGCGAAGAATGTTTGCGGTGGGAACGACGAGCGCGCCGGTGAGTGCGTTTGCCGTCGCGGTGCGGATGTTGGTGCGTGTGCTCATGTTTCTTTTGGTATCACCATGCCGCCCTTTACTTTTGCGAATCCGAGATTGACGGCACGGTTTGCGAGGACGGCACGGTATTTGGAGATCGTGATCTTGTAGCGAATCTTCAGAGCCGAATCTACCACGCGTTGCAGGTCGGGAATCTGGTTGCCGGTTGTCCGAGCAACCACGAACGGATTCGCTCCAAATTGCACCTGAGCGTTTCCAGCCTTTGCCATGTGCTTGCGAATCCACGACGGCACGCGAACGCCGCACGCCATTGCCGCAGCGGCGAATCCAGCCTTTGCAAGTCCGACCTTTTTTTGCGTGTGTTTCAGATATGCGTTCGCCGCCTGCTCCGAAACCCACATCTGGTCTTGCACCGCCCAGCGTCCCACCAGACTCCTCGTGACTTGCTTCCGCCTTCCGCGCTCGGTTCGGTTTGCGAAATGGAAAGCGCGCATCGTTCCAATGGATGCCGACTGCTGCCAGAACTTCCGGTAGATGCGGATTTTCTTCCCGCCTTCATTTCCAAGACTCACGCCCATCGTTTCGTGTTGCCCGCCGCGCGGCGGAACTTCCGTTGAGTTTCCGATGCGCTGGAACAAGCCGATCTGAAATTCCTTGGCCATTTTATTCCCGCCAAACAAGTCGCCCAGAATCGCGTTCTCGCCCTGCTTCCTTGCGTTCGTGCTGAGTCCGCTCGCTTTGGTTTTCGTAATTTCCCCGCCTGTGACCGTCGCCACCGTCGCGCCTTTTTTCGTTTTGTCTCCGGTCGGAGGCGTGATCTGCATGACCGCCTTGGCGACGTAAGCGGCTTCCTGTTTCACGACCAGACCGAGATCGACCTTTGCAGCGTCGGCGAGTCTTGCGAGCGCAAACTCCAGCTTCTTGGTGTCTGCGGAGATCGAAATCATATCACCTTCGCGACGCTGATTTCGCAGCCCGCGCCCTCGGCGTCCAAGGTCACGCGCTCGATAAAATAGGTGACGCTCGCCCGTGAAAGTGTCTGCGTGACTTTCGGTGTCGCGCTCACGCTCGACGTCAAAAGGAACACCGTGAACTTGCTGTCCTCGCGGCGCTGGTCCTCGAAGTCGGCAAACGCATTGCTCGCTGCCGCCCAGATTCCCGTCACGCTCACGCCCTGATAAGTGAACGCGACGCCCGCCTGCTCAAGTATCGCCGAGAAGTCGGAATTAATCTGCGTCGGGTCGAAGTCTCGAACTGCTGCCATACCTATGTCGCGCCTGTAAAATAAAACCGCGCGTGCAGCTCCGGCCGGTTCGCGAGTAGCCACGGCTCGGCGTCCTCGTAGCACCGCTGTGCGTCTTGCCCGCAGGTCTGCGAGCCGACGTGGTGAACGTAGGCCCGCGAGATGAAATGCCGCCGCTTCATGTCTGCGCATTGCACGTCGTCCGAGAACCAATTTATCGGCGGGAAATCGACCCACGAATCGCGATGAATCCATGCGCAGATCGGCGCGATCACCGGCGTCTCGACGATGTGCCGTTCCGACTGGTAGCGCAGGAAGTCGATTTTCCCGCGCCCGCTGCGCACGTTCTGCTCGCCGCGCGCGTAGTCCGAGCGCGTTGCGACGTAGCCGAGATCGGGCACGACCTTGCGGAGATGCGAGACATCCGCGAGAAGCACGGCCCACGTTGTCGGCGTGAAGACAATGTCATCGTTGCAAATCAGAATCTCGTCGTGCCGCTTGAACGCTTCGCGCGCGGCAAAGTTGTAGGCGTCACCGAAGTTCGCACCGACCTTGTGATGCACATACCGCTCGACGTCGCGCGGAACGTAGGCGTTCAGCGATGCGGTCATGACGTTGAGGCACGCGCCGTTGACCGTGCAAACGATGATCGCCGGCGTGCTCACGGCTTCTTCGCCGCGAGGATTTCTTTGATGTTCTCCGCGTCGATGAGCGTCACGCCGCTCGCAATGACGAGCTTGTCCCAGTCGTGCGGCGGCACCATTCCGTCCTCGATGTGCACCGAGATCATCGCGCGCTCTGGCGCCCGCGGTTGCCCTACGTCGTGGATGAACTGCTTCGACATTGCCATCGTCTCCTTGTCGTCGGGTCGCACAAGGAAAACGTGCTCGACGATTTCCGGTTGCGCTGCCGTCCCGAGCCACGCTTCACGGAAGGAGACTGAGCGCGTGGAGTCGCCGAGGGTTTTCTGCGTGAGCCGAATCGCGGGCTTTTCGTGCTTGTGGAACGCCCACTGTAAGCCGTCAGCCTTTCTCGGATTGTCCGCGAGCCGGTAAGACCGCGCGGCGAGATCAAGACCGGCCCAGCCATACCACTTCACTTCGTGCGTCCACGGCCGGTCCTTCTCCTTCGGCTCCGGTAGCGACATCATCCGTTCCGCCCAGAAGCTCGCGCGCCTGCCGTCGTTGCGCTCGAAGGCGAGCATAATGATGGAGGCGATGGCCTCGCGGCACCAAGGGAAAACGCCGTGGGCTCCCATAGCGAACTGCAAAGCCTCGCGCCGTGACGCGACGAGCCGCGCAAGGTTGAGCTGCACCTCGTAGCGAAACGAGTCGTCGAGGTTCGGGAACGAAAGCGCGATGCGCCCGAACTGCTCGGCGGCGGTCTTGTTTCCCGCGCAGTAGTGCTCTTGGTGGATGTAGAAGTATTGGGTCGCCGACTCGGCCACGCTGCGCCCGAGGATTGCTAGGTTGCGCTTGCGGTTGCCCTGCTTGATCGCGACCGGCTGGTGACGCCAGACCGGCACCGACCATTCGTTGTGGAGATCGTTCGGCAAGAGGAGCAGGTTTTCGTGGACGTCGTGATGCCAGACGCGCCCCGATGCAAACGCCGTGCGTCGAATGATACGCTCGCGTTGCAGCTTCTTGCCGGTGCCGCGCACGTCGTAGGGGCATCGGAGCATAAGCACGTCCTCCGTGAGTTCCTTGAGCCTTTCGCGGAGGTCCGCCGCATCGGTCAGCACGTCGTCGCAGTCCGCCCATAGGAGCCAATCGCCGGTGCCTTGGGCGAACGCTTGGTTGCGAGCCCTCGCAAACGAATCAACGTGCCGCCACGCCTGCGCAGTGACGCCGTTTCGGTAGTCCGAGAACACGATCGGGACCGCGTTGCGCTCGCACCAGTCGCGCGCGAGCTGTTCGGTGTCGTCGGGTTCCTGCGAGCCGATGGCGCGCACGAGGGAAAGTTCGTCGATGATGCCGACGAACGAATCGAGCATGGTTCGGATATGCGCGGTTTCGTTGCCGGCAATGACACAGAGGGAAATTGTCATGTTGTGTGTTGCCTCCGGTGTGGCGAATCGCGCCGCAGCGTCAAAACAAAAAGCCCCACGCGGTGAGGCGTGGGGCTGTTGTTATGTCGATTGAATCGCCAAATAAAAATCAATCAAAGGCTCAGGCCAAAGGCTTTGAGGAACAGAGCGAAAATCTTTGTATTCGCTGGAAACCCAAAACGGCGACGAACTTTTCGATTGATTCACGGGCGCTGGAAGAATCTGCAAATTCTCGTGATGATGCCATCCGCCGTGCTTGATTGGGATTATGTGGTCAACGTGGTGCTCGACTCCGGTTTGCTTCGTGAGCACTTCGGCGGTTTTTCGCATTTCCTCCTCGATCAAAATATTGTGTTCTGCGTGAAGCAGATTCCTTTTTAGCGTCCTGCGATTCGATGATTTCAATGCTAATCTTGGCTTGTTTTCGTTGCTCCATTTTTTCTTTCGAATCGCCGTTTTTCGCTTTCGCATATCTGCGTTCTTGTATCGGTTTTTAATGTAGTCACTGAACTCTTCTCGATATTGTGGGTCGAGCCTCTTGACCCTCATTTTCTCGCGAGCGTGCGCCAGTCTTCTCTGAAAAGCTTCAGCGTCGGTCCAGTGTTCGCCATTCACGTATCCGGTCGAGTAACCGCAAAAAACCTTTCCGTCTTCCCTGACATAGCCGTGCTTGTATCGGAGCAGCGGATTTTCTTTGAGCCATTTATTGAACTCCGCATGGCGCTTTTTTCGCTCGGTGAATGATGCGTTAAACCAAGGGTGCATAAAAAGACCCTCGTTTTACCGAGGGTCTTGGTTTGTTCAACTATTAAGTGAACTATTATGCGAATTGCGTTGTAATCAACTGACCCGCGTTCGCATTAACGACTTTTTCTGCCGTAAATTGCGACGCGCGCACGATGTTCGATTTGATCGCCTCTTCGCGATAGGTCGAGACGCCGATTGCACTGCCATACTCGCTCCAATTCAGGGTAAACGCAGCGCCGCCTCCAAAAAATCCAGATGAAGCCTGCGTGACCGAGCCGACCCAGATGAACGTATTGGCCCAGACATTACCGGCAGCAAATGCGACACCCTCGGGGGCTGTATCATATGAAGCCCTACCAATCTGGACGGAAGCCACACCAAATACCTCCGCCGCCGCTTGCGTCGAGGCGTTAAGGATAGTGTCGGACGAAATGCCAGCGCCGCGAAGGCGGTTCTGGAACTTCGTGGAAGCACGGATGCGGGTCCATACTGGGTAAGGAATGATCGCGGTCAGGTTCGTGACGCTCTCGCCCTTCGCGAGAAGGCGGTCGGTGGCCTCTTGAACGTCAGCGCCGACATCGAACGTAGCCAGATTGGCGGTCGTGTAAGCGGTGCCGCTGTTCGTCGCGGTAAACGTGCCGCTGTCGAACAGTTTCGCAGCGACGCGCAGTTCGTGCGCGAGGAGCAATTTCCGTTTCGCGAGCTTGGCGGCGATGACTTCGGCATCGAAGAAGCGGGCGACGTCGAGGGTGACGGTATCGTCAACGGCCTCCTCGTATCCATATTCCAATGCCGTGTAAGTGTCTTGGTTAAACGCACGCGTGCCGCGAGCGTAGGCGCTGTATGCAGCGCGGTTCTTGACGTCGCTCTTGAGGAGCTGACCTTCTTTGAGGACGAAGGAAGGGTATTGGCCGGCGCGCACGGGCACGTCGAGAATAGGCATGACCTGAGTGCCGATGAGTCCGGCCTCGTAGTCCTTGGCCTGCTCGACTACACCGGCGATGTCGCCGCGAAAAATGGCTGCTGAATTTGTATACATGGTAAGATTTTTTTAGGGTTTAGAAGTTCTTCGGCAGCATCTCGATGATAGCGCCAGCGTCGGAAGCGGTGGTCAGCGATTTGCCCACCGTTACGGTGCCTGTAATCGCCACTTGGCCAGAGGCCACGCTGAAGACCGTATCGCCGACCGTGACCGGACCAGCGAGCAGTGTGGCCTTGATGGTGGTGCCACCAAGGAACTGCACGGTGACTTGGTCGCCCGAGGCGGCGTCGATCATAGTGACGCCGTCAGGAAGCGAAGCGGTGGCGGAAAGACCGACCCCTCTGTTTGCCGAGATCGTTACGAATCGGAAGGCCGTTAGGGCCGAATTGGCGGTAAAGGTCCCCGCATTTTGGAATGAAGTAGCCATTGTATTTTGGTATTAGAGTTTGACGAGTTCGCCGCCTTGAACGCGCGCACGGTAGGCGGCGTAAAGGTCAGCATGGTTTTTGACCGCGAAGGAGATGGCCGAGGATTTGTCGCCTTTAAGCTCAGTGGCTTTGGCGGCGACGATGTCCTCGAACTTCTGCGCTTGCGCGACTGGTTTGGGAGCTTCGGCCGAGGCAATCGGAGCGGCTGGCGCACCGAAGGACTTGGCAAATTCTTTGACGGCGGCGAGAGCCGCAGCGTTGGCCGCGAGTTGCACGACCTCAGTCTGTGCGCTCATTGCGGCGGGTTTCTCAACGGGAGGAGGCAGCGCAGCTTCGAGCTTCGCGAGTTTGTCGTTCATGGACATCATGGCTGATTGAATCATGCCCTCGATGGCCTTTTTCATTTGGTCGTCCATAGGAATTTCGATTTTGATTTCTGCTTCGGGTTGCTCGGATTCGTCGCTCTGAAGTTGTTTCAGTTTGCGCGCGAAGAGACCTGCGTTTGCGGCTGGCTCTGAAACGAGATCAACCGAGTAGATTTCCGAGCACCGCTGCAAAGTCGTGAGCTTGTCCGCGCTCTTTTCCGACGGACCCGAGAACGCAATCGAGAGCCCGAACGTGTCGGGAATCCGCTCGGCAATCTCCAAGATGTAAGCGCGATGCACCGAGGATTCGAGCAGGTGCAAATCGCCGAGAAGCTTTTCGCCCTCGATGCGCAGCGTGTCGATGTAGCCCACGATGTCGCCTGCGCCACCGCTGTGATCGAGCTTCACTTTGAGCCCGCCAGAGTATTGCTCGGCGGCTTTCTTGACCTGCTCTAGCGTCTTGTCGTCGATCATTACGCCGTGGCCCAACGCTGGGCCTTTGGTGATGAGCGAGACGCCGCGAATGATTCCGGTCTGCGCGTCGATGACGCCTGCGGAGGCTGCGAATGTGATGACGGGTTCCATCGCCAAGGCGATGGCCGTCAAAACTAGTCCTTCTTCTGCGCCTCGCGCCGCCACCGCCAGAGCAGAAACGCAATGCCGAGGAGCGTGCCGACGAGCGCGGCCACCTCGTTGACCTGTGATAGCGAGACCATCGCAGCGGCTGGCGTTGCGGCGGTCAGGATGGCTTTGGTTTGGTCGGTGTTCATTTTTTGAATTGTCCGATGCGCTCGGTGATGACGGCGATGCTCGTGCGGTTCTCCAAAATCATATCGCGGTTGTGTTGGATTTCTTTTTCCAAGTCCTGCCGCAATTTCTCGCGTGCTAGCTCCGCTCCGGTGTTGGTCGCCTGCTTGTTGTCCGAGGTCACGACGAGGCTCACTTGCTGCCGTAGCACGGTCACTTCATGCGAGATTGAAGCGAGCGACGACATCAGATACACAACGCACGAAAAGAGGATCGGCAGCACGGCAAATGCAGCCTTCTCGATGAGCGCGTGCTTTGAGCCTTCGTCGCTCATTTTTTCGCCCTCATTTCCATGATTTTCTCAAGCGTGCGGCCCCCGAAATAAAAACTCATGATGAGCATCCCCCACTGGCCGAGGAGCGCGACGTAAGATTCTCGGGCGTCATAGCCAGCGGCAGAGGCAGCGGCGAACGCGCAGTAGAACCCCAGAATCGCCATCAAAGTCATGGGGCGGACGTTCTTCGACATCCACGAGTCTGACGCCATGTCGGCCTTGAGCCGGTCAGTGAGGTTGTTCTGCTCCACCTTGTAGGCCTCAAGATCGGCGTTCATCTTCGCCAACTCTCCACTCTGCGCAAGCTGCGCCAACTCCAACTGCGCCTTGGCCTTGGCCTCGGGGTCAGGGATGAGTTTGTCGATCAGCTTGGTGCCGATGCCGAGGATTTCAGCGAGTGGGAACATGGTTACTTTTTATTGAATAGGTCGAACAGCGATTTCATTTTCTCCTCTAATACGGCGACGCGCAGGTCGAGCTTCGAGAGCACGATAATCAGGGTGATCATGCCCAGAAAAATCGGCCACCCCTTCACGAGGATTTCGAGCGCGTCCATATGTTTACGGCGTCCAGACATACACCCGCGACACGATGCCGACGAAGTTCTCGGCGGTCACGCGCACCTTGTTTTCGTAGGCTTTGTTTCCGAGTCCCGTCATAATCCAGCCGCCAGCGTCAAGCTGTGCCGCTTGGTGCATCGTGTTGGAGCCCGCCACGTAGTTGATCGAGTAGATCACGAGCGCGCCCGCTGTGATGTCGGTGTAGCGCAGGCTCGTGCTTGGCACCGCGTAGGCCATAACCGTCGCGAGCGGGTCGGTGCCCGCGGGCGCGGCTGCGATGTATGGCGCCATCGAGCCCGTCCCCAGCACCGCCACGGCCCCGAGCCCTGCAAGCGTCCGCGCCTCGTCCTGCGTCTTGGCCACGATCCGCAACGGCAGTCCCGCCGTGAGCACCCGCTCACTCCGCAACGCAAGCCCGAGCACGACCACGAGGCCGAGCGCGAGGGCTGCGAGGAGGAGTGAGCGTTTGAGGTTCACGGCGTCGGCTTATCAGCGGCAGCGGCCTTGAGCTGTTCAATCTCCGCCAGCGCAGCGGCGAGCGAGTCCACCAGCAGATTCAGACTCTGCTGTTGGAGTTGCGTCACGATCGCGTGTTTGTGTTCGTCTTTGGTCATGTGCTTATTCCTCGGATACAAGCTCAAAGCCCGCATTGACCGCAAGGACGCCAGCAAACGCAGCGTCGTCAGTCCACGCCGCGCATTGCTCTGCCGTCGCAGGCACGAGGCCCACGGGCATGATTTCCACGCCCTCTGCGTCGAGGAGGTGGCAGTCGGCGACGGCGGTTGGCGACGTGTAGTTGATGTAACGGACCTCGAATTGAGTTCCGACTTTCGGCTGGGCGGGAGAGCCCATGGTGTAAGGAGCGATTGGGATGATGGTCATAAAATTAGTCGTTCGTGGTTTTGGCCGCTAAGTAGAGGGTGACGCCGTTCACGACCATCGTGATCGTGCGGTTTGGAGACGTTGGCGAAACGGTGTTGACGGTGTTGCCAATCGTCACCGCGCCCGCGAAGGTGGCGGCTCCGGTTAGCGACAAGTCCCCTGCTGCGGTCAGGACCATTCGCGAAGCGATAGTGCCCGCAGTATTGCCAAACCACCGATGCGCAGCGGCCACGTCAGAACGCGGGATATACAACAAATCACCCGCTAGCGCGCCGGGACCTCCCGTGTTTTGGACCGCAATAATAGAGTCAGTGGAGCTAGAGGGGGAAGACGTAATCAGGCCTAATTTTAGAGACAATCCTCCAGAGGATGCAGTTGATACCGCCGTTACGTTTGTCAAAAAAAGCCCACCTTGAAACGTGGCTAGAGGGCCAGCCAGTAGCGAACCCGCCACCGTCACCGCTCCCCCGAAATAGCTCGCGTTGGTGTTGTTGCCCGCCGACAGCCCACCCGTGACCACCAGCGCGCCTGCGCCTGCGGAGCCTGCGGTGGAGGAGGAGATGGTGACGGTGCCCAAATAATCAACGGTCAAACGAGCGTCAGCAATCGAAGCATTTGCGGAATTATCCCCTGCGTTTAGCGCAATGTGTAATTTGCCTCTTCCGTATGCATCGAGACTTTCAAAGATTGTCGCTGCTTTTTGATATGTTGATCCCGAAAATCCATAAAGTTGCCCTACCCAATTTCCCAGTGTCCCTATTGACCCAGACAATAACGCCGATGCAAAGTAATTACCTGTCGCGCTTTCAACTGTGGATTTGTAATTCGGACTCACCGTCCCGATGCCAACGTTGTTGCTCGCCGATAGCACCGTGATCGCTGCGCCAGACGTGCCCGTGCCGAGCGTCAGGGGGGTCGAGGCGGGGGAGGTGAGGGTCGCCGAGATCGGCGTCGTAAGCGTCGGGCTCGTCCCGAACACAAGCGCGCCCGTGCCGGTTTCATTCGTCACGGCGGCGAGAAGATTCGCCGAGGATGGCGTCGCGAGGAACGTAGCCACGCCGGTGCCGAGACCGCTGACGCCGGTTGAGATCGGGAGGCCGGTGGCGTTGGTCAGCGTGCCGCTGGCTGGCGTGTTGAGAATCGCACCCGCGCCCAGAGTCGCGACGCCCGAGACGGACAGCGTGCCGGTCACGCCCAGCCCCGTCGTCGCGATGTCGAGCACCTTTGACCCACCAGCAGCCACGCCGATGTTGTCCGCGCCGATGTTGTAGAGGCCGGTGTTCTGGTCGGCGTTGAACGCGAGGCTCGGATTTCCAACAGAGCCCGCAGCCGCGTGCACGCTTCCGGTCGGCGTGATCGTGCCGGTCACCGCGAGTCCGGTCGAGCTGATCGCCGCGCGAGCCACTCCGCTCGTCGCAAATCCGATCGCATTTGCCGAGCTCGAATAAAGTCCGGTTGTCGGGTAGTTCGTGTAATTCAGCGAAGGAGCCGCCGCCGTGCCGTCGTCGAGCGTGATGTTGCCATCGGTCGCGTTGATCGTGATCGAGCCCGCGCCGTTCGAGATCGAAATGCCGGTGCCAGCGGTAAGCGTCGAGTTCACGAACGCCGAGCCGTTGCCGATTAGAAGCTGTCCGTTGCTCGGGACGGGCACTAAGTCGGTCATCGAGGTCACACCCCCGCCCCCACCACCGTTGCCGCGCGCTGCGCTTAGAGTCCAGTCGCCAGCCGTTCGGCTCGGGCGCTCGCGGTTGCCGTCGATGTTCGACACGAAGCTGTCGCCGTTGATCGTGACCAAGTCGAGCCGCTGGTAGGTTTCATCTGGCATCCACCGGCCGCGAGGATTGAGCCCGCGAGGCTCCGCGAATTCTTTCCGAAGCTGGTCGATTTCGCCTGCGCGCGGGAATCGCGAGAGTTCGTCCGTCACGATTTCCTTGACTGCGTGCGTGAGCATTGACGCCGCGTCCTCGATTCGCGCCTCGGCCTTCGCGAGCAGGTTCACGTTCTCCGCGCGCTCGGCCATGAGGACCGAGTATTTTGCGGCGGTCGTGACCTCTAGCTGCTTCGACAGCTGCTCAACTTTCGCAGCGAGTGCCGCTCCGGTCTTCGCGTGTTCGTCGCTCGCGCGTGCGCGGCAGAACTCTTCAAGCTCCGTGCGAATCTGCGGCTCGGTCTCCTCGAACGTGCGCTCGATTTCCGCGCCGAGATACTCGCGAAGTTGCGGCAATTCCGAGACGAGCTGTTTCAGCTCGGAGCGTTGAACGATTGCCAACTCGATCAGCCGGTCGATTTGCGTCTGTGTATCCATAAAGGTGTTATTTCTTCGCGCTCGTTGGCTGCGTTGCAAAGGTGTGCTCGATGATTGATTTCCCGACGATCGGCTTCGCGGCCTCTCCGCATCGGATGTCGAGCTGCTTGCGGTATTGCTCGACGGCGGTCAGCCAGTCGTTCGGGTTCTCGGGCTTTTCGTGGAGCACCATCGCGACCTCGGTGGCGGCGGAAAACTCGGTGCGGCTTTCGTTCTTCGCCGAGTTGGCTTGCGGCTTGTTCAGCCGCTCCACGATTGCGTTTGCCCACGACTGCCCCGCGTCCCCTCCCCAGCCGTTCCACGCCTGCCAGCCCTTGCCTTGCGTCTTCCACGTCGCGCCTTGCTTGTCGATTTCGTGGCGGTCGAAATATGCCTTCATGCGCCGCACGGTGTCCTCGGAAAGCGGGCGCTTGTTGAGGATGTCGCGAGCGCGAGCGAGCCCGACAGCGGTCATGCCACGATTCGATGGCGTCGCTTTTTCGCGAGCGGCGAGCGCGCGTTTTGCGTTCGCGATCATCGCGTCGTTCGGGATGTAGCTGCCATCGGCGAAGTTGATCGTGACGAGGTTTGCGCTGTTCTCGACCTGCTCGACGGGCTCAGCCGGTGCGGGCTCAGCCGGTGCCGGTGCGACGCTCGCCGCCTGCGCCTCGGCCGCGCTGACGCCCACCGCGTCGCCTGCTGCGGCTGCGGCTGCGGGCGTGCTCGGCAACGAGTTTGTCGTGAGTCGGATTGCCGTCTCGGGCACGCCGTATTTTTCGGCGAGCTGCTTGACGTAGGCGGCCTCGATCGCGATCTGCTCAAGCCGCGTGAACGCGTCCGTGCCTTCCTCGGCAGCGATTTCCTGCAACGACTTCGCGCCCTGCCGGTTTTCGTTCATATTCGCGGCGCTCTCGCGGCCCACGTCTATCGAGAGCTTCGCGGGAAAACGCCACTCGCCCGCGGTTGCGCGACGCAGCGCGTGCACCATCGTCTCGCCCGCGAGCAGCGGAGGCGGTGGGATTTCTCCGCGCGCGATGGCGTCGAGAATCACGGCGTCCTTGATCGGGTCGAGGACCTTGTCGGTGAGCACGCCCTGCTGGCGCGTGAAGACGCGGTCGGCTGCGGCGAATTCGGCGCGGACGCTTGGCCCCTTAAACTCGCTTGTGCCGAATAACACTCCCTCGGGGATGCCCACCGAAAGACTTATTTCGTGCATTAAATGTTGGACGAAACCTGTAAACGCCTGCGACGGACGCGACGGCATGACCTCGACGCGGTCGCTGTTCTGGAAGTAGCGAATCATGCCGACCTCGGTCAGCTCGTTCTTCTGCTGCTGCCCGCTCGGGAGCGAGAGCGCAGGGTTTGGCTGGAATAGATTGCGCGGGTTCGCGACGCCTCGGTCGTTGAAGATCAGCGCGGCCTGCTGCGAGGAGAAACGCACGCCCGCCTTCTCGGCTTGCAGGATGTCGTGGAGCATCCGCGCGGTCTGAATCCCGCTCGCCAGATCAGACACGCCTCGGTATTGATCGACACGATTTGGATCAAAAAAGTGGCAGAACTGATTCGCCGGAATGTCCTCCGCTCCGAAATAAACGCCGTCGCGCGTCACTCGATAAATCCGATACGCGACCGGCTGGCCGAAGTCGTTCGTGATGATTCCTTGAAAGTAGTTGTTCGACGCGACCGCCGTGTCATTCGGATTGCCGATGCGCGTCGCAGGCACGAGTTGGAGCTTGAGCCCTTCGCCGCTGCGACGGATAACAAAGCCGCAGTCACCATCGACCGGCCTTTCCTCGGCGGCGAGCTGCACCAATTTCTTGAAGCTGTGCCGGTTCGTGACGTCGCAGTTTTTGCACCACGCATGGAAATACTCTGAAATGATTTGGTTGTAATCATGATCCCCAGTCGTCGGCGAGTATTCATGCGGCGTCAGGTAGAGCCCGAACTTGCGCGCGACTTCACGAATCTCAGGAGCGTTGTCCACCAGATCGCGCGCTTCATACATGAGCACCACTCGGTCCCGCTGATTCTGCGAGCTCTCGACCGGCTGCGCGTATTGCTTCGGAGCATACAGCCGGTTTGTCCGCGCCGCGTTGTATTCAAAAAGTGATTTCGCCACGCGAGCCTCCAGCCGCTTCAGCGCCCACGTTGGCGCGATGTTTTCGAGCGCGCGGTCGAGCCACGGTTTCTGAGCGATCAATTTTGACGCGTCGAAAATGTCGTTGTCCATGTTGTTCAGTTGCCGGTGAAGCTGACGAAGGTCGTGTCTGTGGACGTGCCCGCCGCGTCCGTCAATGCGTCCTGCAGATTGCCGAGCATATTGTTGAGCGCGTTGAGGTCCGCGCGGCTCACGCTTTTGCCGTTCAAGCTGTAACTTTGGTTGAGGAGAACCGCTTGAATCGCGTCAATTGTCTTGGTCTTGAGCGCGCTGAGTGTCGCGGTATCCAGTCCGAGAAATGGGTTGTCGAGCATACTTGTGCCCGAAACGTCAAACTACGCTCAGTCTTTCGTAGGCGTGTAGCGCACGACGTTGGCGATCGTCGCCATGCAGAGCATCATCGCCGAGGTGTCGAGCCCGTGATTCGGAGCGTTGCTTTTGACCTCGCGCCACTCCCAGACGCCGGTGCGAATCTCCACCTTTGACTCGCCCCGCAGGTGTTCGAGATAGAGCGGATTGACGTCTGCCGGTAGGAGCCACTTGAGGTCGCCCTTGGCCTCCAGCGCGTTCGCGAGCAGGTCTTTGAAATAGTCACCCGACCAATCGTAATAATAGACATCCCCGCCTCGGTAGTCGCTCGTGCGCGGCTCGGAGAACGGAAAGTTGATGAGCTTGTCGCTCGCGTCGTCCTTCATCGTCCAAGTCTTCCGCGCGTGCCCGCGCATCCCCCGCCATCCAAAGTCCGCGCAGTCTCGGTCCACGTCGGCGGGTCGGTAGCCACGATCTTGAGCTACGCACGCGTCTTGAACTTTGTAACGGAATTGCATCTGGCGAAGCTGGTCCCGTGTCTCGATGCGTCCGAAATAAAGTTGCCGGTAGGTCGGACCGGTCGCAGAGCTGAACGCGCCGATTTCAACCCACCAGTGGTCTTGCTGCCGGTCGATCGACATAAAGCGGATGAGCTCGCCGTCGATGCCCTCGCCGTTCGAGAACTGCGCGACGGTGTAGTCGGATTTCTGAACGAAGAGGTTCACCACCTTCTTCTCGACAATCCACGGCCTCGCCTCGCGCTTGGTCCTAAACTCAATCTTCATCTTATCATCGCCTTGCCGAACGTGGTGATTGTCGGCCTCGCAAAACTCCTCGACGAGTAGCCGCATCGGGCGGCTGACGACGGCCTCCACGCGAAAGCTTTGAATCTCCGACGGAGCGGTTGGGTTCATCGGCACGAAGCGACCGGCGCGCTTCCACCCGTTGCGCGTCGTGTCGGTGTCGGGCGACTCGTGCCCGCAGTGAGGGCACCGGAAGCGACACGAGGCGACCGCCCGCGGCACGTCCCACGTCTCGTCATCCCGCTTCGCTGCGGCGTCCCAGACCACGCCGCCGCGCAGACCGGTCTCCTCGTTTTTGTCCAACGCGAACGCGAGCGGATGCACCTTGTGGCACGACGGACATTCCGTGCTCCACTCCTGTTGGTTGCCTTGTCGAAACGAGGTGTCCTCCACGTTGCCGGTTTCAAGGTCCATGATCGGCGCTTGGCTCGTGTTGTAAATCTTCGAGCGCCCGACTTCCTCGAAGCGCGAGACGCGGGCGACGGCGTGGCCATAGGGTTCCTGCCACTTTGGGAGCCATATCTCGTCATTTATTTTGTAACGAATCGACTGGCTTTGCTGGCTTGAAATGTTCGCAGGATTAAGCAGAAAAAAGAATCCGCCGAAATAAATCTCGGTCGTCGTCCGGTTCGGCCCGACTCGCGGGAGCATCGCGGCCACGGGCTTGCAGCTCTCGAAGATCGGGTTCAGCCGCGACTTGGCGTGCCGGTCGATCATCTCGTCGGTCTGCATCGTCCACGAGATTGGCCCTGCGTCGTTGCAGATGAGCCACGGCACCCAGATGTCAGCCACGAGCGTGCCGCCGATTTGCACGGCCTTGCGGAAATGCACGCGGCGCACCAGCGGGTTTTGGAGCGCGTCGAAGATCGGAATCAGCCACGGCGAAATCTTCACGTTGAACGGGCCGCTCGTCGCGTAGGACTCGGGCAGGATGATGTGCTTGCGGGCCCACTCGTAGATCGGCGAGAGGTCGGGCTGCGGGAGGCGCAGCGTGGCGCAGAGGAGGTTGGAGGCGGTCATGAGCTCAGAGAGTAAATCCAGTCGTGCAAATCATGTGGATTCTCCCACGCTAACTCCTCGACAAAAAAACAGTCTGGCCTTCCGTCGTTCGGGTCACTCCGCCTGCACCGTGACGGCGCGTCGCTGGCGAGAATCCATCCGAGAATCTCGATGCAATGCATCGGCCCCACAGTCCCAACGATCACTCGTTCGTTTTCGATATCACGCTGCTTCACCTTGCAATGGTTACGGCTCCGGCTCCACCGCACTTCAATCCTCGTCCCGTCAATGTCCGGCACCGAGTAGACGTCAACGCCAAGCTCTGTTTTGACTCGAAGGAACTTTGCCACGGCCAGTTCGGCGCAAGCTGCGTGCTGATGGTTGAGTAGTAGCTGGTTCGGGTATTGCTCGGGAAAAGCGGACACACTTTTTTTTCGCTCCGCGCTACGCTGCCGCTCTGTCCCCTTAGCGATAGCGTGAGTGATTTCTTCCGGCGTTAAGTGGATCAAGGCCGGCTGATTCATGCGATTCCCTCCCTCGACCTGTCCAGCGCCTCGCCCTCAAACGTCGCGATGTTCGCGTTGATGACTTCGCGAATCTCGCCAAGGATAACGCCGCCTTCCACGTTCAGCTCCGCCGCGTTCATCCCGACTCCGCGCGGCCCCAGCTCCACTTCCAGCTTGAGGCGAAGGAGCAGGTTGAGCTTCTGGCCCAGAGTGACCAGCATGGCCTCGACTACTTCGCGGTCGATGACGTCACCGGCTTCGCGTTCGTTCTTGGAGCGGGCGAGGCGGATTTGCTCGCGCATGAGTTCGGCTTTGAGTTCGGCGAGGTTCTTCGTCGCCACGTCCTTGCCGATCACGTTCTCGGCGCAAAACTGCTGCCACGCTGCGAGGTTCTCGCGGCGTCCATCCTCGTGCTTTTTCGGTGCGTCAGGGAATCGGTTGCGCGCGTCGTAGATGGCTTGGCGGGAGAGGCCGAGTTCTTTCGCGAGCGTGCTCAGGTCTTTCACCCAGCCGTCGAGCTGGCCGGTCTGGAAATCGTTGAGGGCCTTCCGCTCCGAGGTCGTCAGCGTCTTGCCGGCCTTGAGTTTGACCGCGATGTTTTGGACGTTGCGGCGCGCGAGGATTTCGGACGGTGATTGCTCGGGGTCGGTCATGTCAGAAGTTGAGCGAGATCGAATACTCCGATCCGCCTCGGATTATTTCCCGAATGTAACTCGGGTATTTTTCGACGAGCTTCCTGATGCACTCAGCTTCCATCTTTTGCGTTCGGTATGATTTGCATCCGCCCTCGTCCGCCCAATGCGAGTTTTCCCAATACGCGAACCTTGCGCACAAAATTCCACCCCGCTCTTTTACGTGTCGAAGGCAAATCTCGTAATCCTCCTTTACTTGAAACTCCTCGTCGAAATAATACGTTCCGTCGTTAATAATTCCCATACACGAAGCTGTCACATAGCTTCTGAACAGGAATGGCTTGTATGGATAAACCGATCGAGTCGCGCTTTGCGTTGCGACGCCCCATATTTTGTAATCCATTTGCTCCGCTGAATCAAACATTCGCTCGAATGTTTTAAGCCATGTTTTTTCATCCAGTTTTTTATGCCTAGCCTTGTCGCTGTATAGCTTCACCCATCCCTGCATTTTTACGTCGTCGTCGATAAATACCACGCGAGGCGATCCGCAGTTTTGCAGAATCCAATTTCTTGTTTTTGTTATCCCCTTCACGTTATCAGGCACGCCCACCACGTTTTGATTTGTCCTCTTGTATTGTCCCATCTCCGATTCCGGCACGAAAATTACGGCAGACGGAAGCACCTTATCTGACTTTGTCTGTCCCGCCCTTCCTTTGCTCGGTATTGCAATGATCATTTTTTTACGCGCTTGAACGGCAGCACGCGCTCGGTTCCGACAGCATCGAACGCCGACCCTTCCTTGTAGCCGCCTCTTCGCACTTTTTTGAGATCGAAGTATGCGACCATCTCGTCCCACTCGCTTTCATTCTCCGCGATGATGAGCACATATTCTTTGTCTGGTGCCACTTGGATGCTCTGCTCGTGCACCACCTCGTCCACCTCGTCCATGATCGCGTCGGCTTCCATCATGTCGTCGATTTCCATCTGGCTGAATCCGATGTCGTCCGACGCGACGCCAGCAGCAATGAGTGATTTGATTACGTCGGGCAATGAGTCTTCCCACTCCGCAAGCTCCGCCGTCCGATTGTCCGCGATTGCAAACGCCGTGGCCTCGACGCCAGCCAGTTCGGTTCGCACGATCTGGATTTCGGTCCAGCCGAGTTCCTGCGCGGCGGTGAGCGTTCCGTTGCCGGCCAAGACGATTCCCTTCGCGTCCACGACGATGGGTTTTTGCTGACCGAATTTGCGGAGGCTCGCTTTAATCGCGTCGAGGTTTCGGCGCGAGTGTTTGCGGACGTTGCTTGGGTCGAGCGAGAGGTCGGAGAGGGGAATGGTTTGGATGTTCATGCGTCAAGATCGTGAAAAAAACGAAATGGGGGAAATTGCTCTAGGTCGCTTAACC
>Ga0334722_10001090_pt1 | contig 35605 bp, 28 predicted proteins | sample C3_bottom_MG_FD_207210 | JGI IMG/M metagenome (GOLD analysis project Ga0334722, IMG submission 207210) | Sediment microbial communities from Yellowstone Lake, YNP, Wyoming, USA - C3_bottom | ecosystem: Environmental > Aquatic > Freshwater > Lake > Sediment | place: USA: Wyoming | collected... | reverse complement strand
GGAAACCATTTGACCTTGGCGCTTCCTTTCGGCGGCATCGGCGAGGCGGAGGATCTTTCGATCCACACCCCGGCGCGGGAGTGCCTCCTGCTCGACGACCGCGGTCTGCTGACCGGTCAGTCCGCCCTGGCGGCTTACGGCGGGGGGACGGCGTTGCGCGCCGATTCACGTCTGGCGGATAGGGTCCTGGGGGGGTTCGAACCGGGAGAGTGCTGGGTCGAACTCCGTGGGCCGTCGGGATTGGGCCTGCGCGTCGCGCAGACGGTCGAATCCGATCCGGGGGCGCTGCGCTTCGTCTTGTACAGCGATCCCGCGCGGACGTTCTTCTGTCCGGAGCCGTGGCACGGCGAGCCGAATTCCCTCAACACGGGACGAGCCCTGAAGCTCCTGGCGCCGGGCGAGCGCTTCGAGTGGGAGATGGTGATCTCTGTCTCTTGACGAAAGTTGAAAAGTCGTCTATACTTTAAATATTGAAGTATTCGGATATCAAATAAATGAGCTTGGACGATAAGGCGCGCAGACTTTTCGACTGCCTCCAGACGGTCATCGAGGAGGCGGAGAGCGTCGATCAGAAGCGCTCGGCCGTGCGCGAACGGCTGAGTCGTCAGGAACTGCGCGTCCTGCGCGCCATCGGGCGGCGCAACTGCTGCGTCATGAGCGGCATCGCCGATGCGATCTGTCTCTCGCTGAGCAGCGCGACCGGACTCATCGACGGCCTCGTCGAGAAGAATTTGGTGCGTCGCGCCCGCTCAAGCGACGATCGTCGGCATGTGCAGGTCGAGTTGACCGAGGAGGGCCGCGCTTTGAACGAGGAGGCGATGGCCGGCCCGGTTGAATTTTCCCGCGGCATTCTGAAGGGGCTCAACGCCGAGGAGCAGGACGATCTTCTGTCCTTGTTCCGCAAGATTTCGGACAGAATCAGGACGGAGAAGGGGGGCGCGTGATTTTTTTTGCCCCCATTGTTTCGGAATTCGAATCATTTAAATTCGGAAGAATTCATCTCTGAGGAGGAGAACATGGAAACACAAGAAGGGAAGGATGGCGGAAAGGAGTGCTGCACCAAGGGCGCCTGCTGCGGCGGCAAAGCCCTGATCGCCTTCGCGTTGCTGGCGCTGGGGGCGGTCGGCGGCTATTTCTGCGGCCGCAACTGCACCGCGAAGTCATGCGGGATGCCGTCGGCAAGCGCCCCAGCCGCGGCGCCGTCGAAGTAGGTCGGCCAAAAAGGAGCGCCCCCGGGGCGACGCCGGGGGCGCTCAGCGGGTCAAGGCTTGGGGGCTTTGGCGATTTTTTGGAACCGTCGGCTTAGCTTTGCGTAGAAGTCGTTGAGAAAGGAGTCCACGTATTCTTCGGTGGAGGCCGGAGGCCGCCCGTATTTGGCGAGGGTCTTGGCCACGGCTCGTGCACCGGCGTTGTGGGCGGAGATGACCGCTTTGATGTCCTTGCGCTTGTGCGGATCGACGGAGCAGAGCTTCTCGGAGTCGATCCGGGAGAATTCATCCCAAAGGCCTTTGAGATTGATGGTCCCGAGCCGAATATTTGTTTGCGGGTCGTGGAGATCGAGATACGTGACGGCATAATCGGCCTTGAGCGGTTTTTGGGAAGATTCCGCGGCCGCCGGTGTTGCGGCGGGGGCCTTTTCACAGTTGATGATGAGCTTGCCTTCGTCGATCAGTTTCTCAGACAGACGATCGCACGACTTGACGCTGTCCTTGAGCCGATAGGTGTCCTTGCGGAGAAGACTCTCGATGTCCGGCAAGTCTTCGGCGATATCTTTGGCCGTTTGCGGCATCAACTGCATAAGACCAGCTTCCCCCAATGAGCCCCAAGCCTTCGCGTAGAACGCGGACTCCTTGGCGATGAAAGATAGGACAAAAAGGGGATCCAGCCCCTGACGCACGGCTTCCTGGACGGCGATCTTGGCGATCTCCCTTTGAGATTCCTTGCTGACTGTGATCCTCTTATTTCTTTTGCGATCCAAATTTTTGGCGTTTTGGGCCGGAAGCAGAGCCGAGACCGCCTCAACGGCGGCCACGGGGTTCGACAGCGGCGAAACCGGCGGGGGACTCTTCGGCTTCTTGGGTTTGGCGGCGGCCTTTCCGCCCTGCAGCGCCGCCGGATTTTTTTTGGGCGCTCCGTCGGCCGCCGCGGGCGGCCCGGAGGGGATTTTGGCTCCATCGTAGGCGGCGGAAAACTTCTCGTCTTTGAGGGCTTCAAGAATGCCGAAATTCCGTCCCGCCTTGAGGTCCTCGGCGGATTTTTGTTGTCCGAGGATCGTCTCGGTCTCAGGCGGGCCGTGAGAGCTCCGGAGGGAGTCTTTGCGCGCCCAAGAATCAAAGCGAGCCTGCCATCGGCCGACCTCCTCGGGGGAACTTGCTTGACGCGCTCCAGCCTCGATCTCCAGAAGATCGGCCAAGCGCCGGCTCTCCGGAGCCCCCTCGGGCTTTAGGGATGCTTTCGCCGCGGAGATCGAAGTTAAAAGTGATTCTTGGGCAGGGGAAAGCGCGCCGGCAGATTGGGCCGGGATCAAGAGCGAGAGCAGCAGCGCGAGGCGCCTCATTCCCAACAGTGTGCGGTCCAGGAGGGGTTGCCGCCAGATTCCCTTGGCCCATTTTGAGGTGGGTCCTATGGCCCCCTTTTTCATACAATTTCGCATGAGGTCGTCGTCCCCTTCGCCTTCCGTCCCTGAAGCGCCGCGTTTTGTGATGGTGCCCGGGCAATGCGATCTCACTTGCATCTGGTGTAATTATCGGTCAAATCCCCCGAAAGAACCGATGGATTTCGGGCGGTTGCTGGGGCAACTCGAAGGTCTCTACGCTCAAGGCGTCCGTCGAGTTTGTTTTGGCCACCAGTCGAGCGAACCGACGACTTGCTCGGATTTCCCGGAGCTTGTCCTTCAGGCGCATGGAATGGGTTTTCAATCCATTTCCCTGTACACCTCGGGCTTGCGGTTGTCGGAACTCGCCTACGTGCGACGCTTGAAATCCTGCGGTCTTTCCGCGGTGAACATCAGCCTGCCCGGGATTGATGAGACAATCGCAGATATCCTCCTTGGACGGGCCGGCGCCACGGCCGCGAAGCTGGCGGCTCTTGAACATTGCGCGAGCGAGGGGTTGCAGGCCAGCGCGACTCTGATGTTCGTGAGGCCGGCATTGAGCGGGATGCGCCGTTCCGTTGAGGGACTGCGCGCCCTGGCGTCTCGTTGGCCCGAGAGCATCCGCTTTCAAGGAACCCTGTTGTCTCCGGTGGTAGACGAGGATCCCCGCCGCTACCCCTTGTTTTGGCCCAGCTACGGGGAAGTGGCATGGACGATGCGCGACATCAAAACGAGCGCGCCTGATTTTAAGCTGTTTAGTTCGGATGCGCCTTCCTGCGTGGCGGGGCGTATTCCCGGGCTGTGCAGCGAACGCCAAACCATGCCCCGAATCCCCTACGTCAAGCCGGCGAAGTCGTGCGGCCGCTGCCGCTTTTCGCGCCAGTGTCCCGGCGTTTTCGCGCCTTATATCAAGAGCCACGGCGGCGTCTCTCCGGCGAGTTTCTTGCGCGGAGTCGCTCCACGGATCCCGGACGTGAAAATGTTGGCCAAACAGATTCGCGAGCTAAAAGAGCCCTAGTCGGGCGCGGGAGTCAGCGTGCGGCTTCCAGGATGGCGCGGATCTTGCGTTCGTCGGCTTCGACGCGCTCGCAGAGGCGGAACTGGACGCGCGCTCGGCGCAGATTGTGGCCCGGCGAAGAGGTTTTGAAGTATGTATTGCCCGCCAGGTGGTCTTCAAAAAAGCGCAGGCCCAGCTCGAAGGTGATGAGCCGGATCGAAGCATAGAGATATTTTCTGTCAGCCGTCGTCAGAAAGTCCCGTGCCCGGGACATGTAGCCCTTCGTAAACGCTTCGCAGAGCCGGACATCGAAGCGGACCTCCGAAAGGCGTTTCGTCTCTTCTCCGGCGGGGTTGCAGATCGAGCGCAGGGAGTCTCCGAAGTCGTAGTGGATCAGCCCGGGCTTGGCCGTGTCGAGATCGACGAGGCTCGTTCCCTTTCCCGTGAGGTCATCGATCATGATATTGGAGACCTTGGGATCTCCGTGGATGATTCGCGGGGAGAGCTCTCCCCGGCGGCGCGCGTCTTCCAGCACCCCCGCAAAGTCCCGGCGCTCCTCGATGAACGCCGCCAGGCGGCGGGCCTCGGCGCTTGCCTTGATCCGCCGAGCGGCGGGCGCCGAGCGGCGGGTCTGGTCGTAGCGCTTGAGGTAGAGGGGGGTCTGGTGGAAGCCGGGCAGTGTGTCGCGCAGCTTCGCGGGGCTTAAGTCCGAGACGAGGCGGTGAAACTGCCCCAGCACCGTTCCCGCTTCCCGGGCGTGTTCAAGGCCACGCGCTTTCTCGTAGGAAGAGGCCTTGGAGATCAGGGTCAGGGCGCGCCAGTACGAGCCGTCGCGGCCCCTCACGCCGCTGCGCCCGTTCTTGGCGGGGATGATCCTCGCAATTTGCCAGACCCGGTCGGCGCGGGGGGCTTCGCGTGCGATGCGGCGCTGGACGTGCTCGGTGATGGCGCGGAGGTTTGACATGAGCCAGGCCGGCCGACGAAAGACGCTCGTGTTGATGCGCTGGAGGACGAACTTTTGCTCCGCGGCCGCGGTACGAAAGACGGCCAGATAGGTGTCGTTGACGTTCCCGCAGCCCAGGGGCGTGACCCGCGCGGCTCGTCCGGGCACGGCGAAGCGCTCCGCGATCTTTTTTAGATCTTCCGTTCCCATTTTTTCCACCGACAGTCTAGCCAATAAAGTCCGTATAATGACGCGATGAATGGACGCGAGCGCGGCTGGGTCGCTCTCTTCTCTTTTGCCGTCGGTTTCGTCCTGGTCCTGCCGTTTCTTTTGATGCCGCTCCAGCGGGGGTTCTACAAGACCCGATTTCCCGTCGAGGCCGCCGCCTGGCCCCTCAACGGCTCCTTCTCGGCCTTGGAGTCCTTCCACATGGACGTCGACGTGTACCCGTACGCCGCGCGCATGCGCCAGGCCGGCGAGCATCTCCTTGCCGGAGACCCCCACATCAAGGAAAACCGGAGCCGCCGCCTGATCGTGCGGGAATTCTTGAGCTTCGAGGTCCTCGGGCTCTTCTACCGCCTCGCCGGGAGTCCATCGCGGGCGTGGGTGCTGGCGCAATTCGTCCTTTCGGCGCTGTGGGTCCCCGTCCTGTTCTGGCTGTTCCTTGAGGCCGGTTGCGAGAGGGGGCCGGCCCTGGCCGCGTCCGTGGCGCTGACGCTTTTCAACGACCTCACCCGCCTGCCGATGACGACGGATCTCCGGGTGCTCTTGGGCAGCGCGGCCCAATACTCCCTCTGGCCGTTGGGCAGCTACAACTATTGGTTCGGCCCGACGCGCATGACGCGGCCGCTCCTGACCTATCCGCTTCTCTTCATCGCCGCCGTTTTGGGCGCGCGCTTGGGGGTCGCCCGCGGGCGGAAAGAGGTCGTGGCCGCGGGACTAGTTGGCGGCGCGTTGGCGTACGTCCACCCGGACGTTTGGGCCGTCTACGTCGCGGCGACGGCCTTGTTCGCGGCCTGGCTCAGTTGGAAGAGGCGCGCGCCGGCTTTCGGAGTCCTCGCCTCGCTTGCGCTGACCTTGGCTTTAAGCATCCCCTGGCTCTGGCTCAGCTTCGCAGGGGGGGAGGATTCCCCCCTGACCGGAGGGCTTTGGGCGCGAGGTCCCGATCTCAAGGGGCTTCTCTACGCCGCGGCTGCGATCCTCGCTTTCCGCGACAGGCGCTCAAGTCCCCTCATGCTCTGGATGGGCTGCCTCCTTCTCGGCGTCGCGCTTCTTCTTAACGCACACCTCATCATCGGAGTGCAGGGCGCCAACACCAGCCTCTGGTGGTACCTGGGCAACACATCCGCGGCCATCGTTGTGGGAAAACGCGTCGTCGACGCCCTGAGGCTTTCGCCCTCCAGCTGGCGCTGGCTGGCCGCCTGCATCGTTCTCGCCGCCTTGCCGCGCGCCTTCGGCTACTCAAGCCAGCACTACCGGCTTTACGCCCTGCCTGCGGAGGAAGAACAGGCCCTGCGCTGGCTTGAGACAAACGCGCGGCCGGAGTCCGTCGTGGCGGCCTTAAGTCCCATGACCGTTTTCCGCGTGCCGATCTATACCCGCTGCAAGACCCTGACGTCCATGATCTTCCCGCTGACCTCCGACATTTCCTTTCGGGAGAACGCACGCCGAATCCACGAGGCTTTGGGGCTCTTCGGCGTCTCGCCCCAGGCCTTCGTGGCCCAGGCTTTCGACGCCTCCAGCCGCTGGGACCGCCGGCTTTGGTCCGGTGAGGTGGACGTTCAGGGCCACGACCGTTCCGGCCAGGCCGCGCGCTACTTCCTAGACGCCTTCGACCCCGGGCGTTTTTCGCGGCTTTTAGAAGAAGCCGCCCATGACGAGCGGGGAGATTTCACCGACTATCTCTGGGTCGGGCCTTTCGAGAGGGCCTTGATGCCCGGAGGCAAGCCCCCGCGCCTCAGCGGCGCGGCCGAGGTTTTTTCGAACGGGACGGTGACGATTTACGCCCTCGGCCCTTCGGCGTCGATTCGTAGGCCTTGACCGCGTAGAACCAGTCGATCGTTTTCCGAAGGCCCTCGCGCAGGGGCGTGAGTTTGACTTCCGGGGCGAGGGCGCGCAGCTTGTCGACGTTCAGGCATTTGGAGGCCGCCCCGACGTAGCGGCTCTTGTCGTAGCGGATTTTGCCCGGGGGATAGCCTACGAGCGCGCAGATCTCGGCGGCGAAGTCCTTAATCGAGAGCTGTTCCCCGGAGCCGATATTGATCAGATCGTCGTCGAGCGCGTCGACGGCGCGGGCCAGCAGGGAGATGAAGTCGTCTCGGTCGATCAGTTCGCGCTTCTGAAGGCCGTCGCCCCAGAGGACGACCTCCTCGCCCAGCTCCTTGCCGCGGATGATCTTGCCGATCAGGTCGAAGATGAAGTGGTTCTGGCGGCCGTCGGTGTGGTAGCCGGGGCCGTAGAGGGTGGAGGCAACGGCGCAGAGGTATCTCAGCTTGAACTGGGCGTTTAAGGCGCGCAGGCCCTGGTAGAGCATGCGCTTGGTCATGGCGTAGGTGTAGAGGCTGGGGGTCGGCTCGCCGAGCATGTACGACGGCTCGCGGGAATCCGGGCCGGCGTAGCAGCAGCTGCTGCCCATGGCGATGAGCTTGGCCTGCGGCTGGCGGCGCTTCCAGTAGGAGAGCACCGTCGTGTTGATCTGCTGGTTGATCAGCCATTGCTCGCCCGGGTGCTTGAGGCAGAAATCCCCCGCCTGGGTCCAGGCCGCCAGGTGGTAGAGGCGCTCGAAGCGCGCCGTGAAGCGCTCGAGGCTTCGGGGGTCGGTCAGGTCGGCGTCGGCCGTGCCGAGGGCCGTGACGTCGTGGCCCTCCCCTTTCAGGCGCGCGGCCAGCGCCGTTCCCATAAATCCCGTCCCGCCCGTCATTAGAATCCTCATGGGGAGGCCTCCGCGCGCGGCTCGACCGGGAAATAAAACCGGACGCCCTTCTCGATGAGACCTGCGTAGCGCGCCAGGATCTCGCGCTTGAAATTCCAGGCGAGCACGTAGTAGACGTCCGGCGCCTGCTTGAGTTCGTCTTCGAGGGAGATCGGGATGTGCATCCCCGGCGAATAGAGGCCGCGCCGGAGAGGATTGAGCTCGACGAGCCGTTCGATCAGATCGGGGCCGACGCCGAAATAGTTGAGCAGCGTGTTTCCCTTCACCGGCGCGCCCAGGCCGAAGACCCTCTTGCCCTCCTTCTTCATTTCGCGCAGGAAGTCGAGGTTCTCGCGTTTTCTCTCGTCGACGCGGGCCTGGAAGGCCCGGTAGGTCTCAAGGGCGTTGCTTTTGGCCGCGTCTTCCTCAGCGCGCAGGGCCTTCAGCCGCGCGCTGGGCGCGTCCCGTCCGCGCCGGCGGACGAAGGCGATGATGGAGCCGCCGTGGATCGGGGAGGGCTCGGCGTCGAAAAGGGCCAGTCCATGGCGGTGGAGCAGGGTCTCGAGGGTCTGCAGGGTGTAGTAGACGAGGTGCTCGTGGTAGATCTGGTCGAAGGCGACGTTTCCAAGGATCTCCTTCATGTAGAGGAACTGGACGACGAAGACGCCGTCCTCCTTAAGGGCCTCCCGGATCGCGTCGGCGACCGAGTGGAGCTCCTCTAGATGGAAAAAGACCCCGCTGGCGTTGATCACGTCGAAGGTCCTGGCGATTTCGCGCTGCGTTTCGAGATTGTAGAACGCCCGAAGGGTCGGGACTCCCGATTGGACCGCGACGCGCGAAACCGTTTCGGAGGGTTCGACCCCGAGGACCTCGTAGCCGAGGGCTTGGTAGCTCTTGAGCTGGGTGCCGTCGTTGGAGCCGATGTCGAGGGCGGCCTTGGTCTTGCGTCCCTTCAAGAAGCGCTCGTCGACGCTCCGCGCGACGCGGTTAAAGTGTTCGCCGAGCGTCTTCGTCGTCCCGGAGAGGTAGGTGTGGTCGCCGAACATGGTTTCCTTCGGCACCGTGAAATCAAGCTGGGCCGTCGCACAGTCCAGGCAGAAGCAGACGCGCAGGGGATAGAAGGGCTCCTTGCCGACTTCCTCCTTCCGGAGGAAGTGGTTTCCCCAGGGCTGCTCGCCCAGGTCGAGGACCGGCTCAAGGCGCCTGCCGTCGCAGATGCGGCATTGCGTCGTCTTGGGCATCAGGAGGAGTGGATGATCCGGCTTCCGGCCGCGTTGATCGAGAAGGAGACCTCGAAGTATTGAGACAGCGCCTTGCGCACCTTCCCCTTCTTCTCCGGCGGCGCAAACAGAAGCATGAATCCCCCGCCGCCTGCTCCCAGGAGCTTGCCGCCCAGGGCCCCGGCCCTTTTAGCCGTTTCGTACATGGCGTCGATTTCCGGGCTGCTGACGGCCGCGTCGAGGGAGCGCTTTTCGGTCCAGGTCCGGTCGAGCAGGGCGCCGAAGCGCGACAGCGGCGCATTGCCCGTCAGCGCGGAGTGCGCCGCGTCGACGTGATCCCGCATGCGCGAGAGCGCGCCGGTGTTGGCGGAGAGGCCGCGGAGCTTCTTCTTTTCGACGTCGTTGGCGCGGCGGGTGACTCCGGTGAAGAACATCATCAGGGACTCGTCGAGCTCGGCGAGCTTCGCCTTCGAGACGGCGACGGGACCCACGCGGAAGCGGGACTTGCCGGAGAACTCGATGACGTTGAGGCCTCCGTAGGCGGCCGTGATTTGGTCCTGGAGCCCCACGGTTTCCTTGAGGGTGTCGCGCTCCAGGCGGATGGCCAGCGCGGCCAATTCGCGAGCCGGGAGCGATTTCCCCTTGAAGGCGGCGATGGCGTTGATCATCCCCACCGTGAAGCTCGACGAGGATCCAAGCCCGCTCATGGAGGGAAGATCGGCCGTCAGGCTGACCTCCACGTCGCGGGTCACGCCGAAATGGCGCAGGATCTCCCGGCAGGGGGCGTGCTCGAGGTCTCCGAGCCTGCCGACGCACTCGACCTTGCGGTAGGCCAGGCGTATGGAGTAGTCGAAGAGCCTGGAATGGAAGTGGGTCACGGCGTGGTAGATCGATTTGTCGATGGCGGTGGAGAGAACGGCGCCGCCGTGCTTCTCGAAGAATTCGGGAAAATCCGTTCCGCCCCCGAAAAAGCTCACCCGGAGCGGCGTCTGCGCGATGATCACGCGATGCGGTACTCCTTCTTGAGCGCCAGAAGGCCGAGGTAGGCGCGGAAGGCCTCTCCCAGGAACTTATGGGGGGCCAATCCGCGGCTGACGCCGAAGCGGCGCTTGCGGTGCAGGACGTGGACCTGCTTGATCGGGAGGTTCTCAAGCTCGGCGCGCAGGAGGATCTCGGCGTTGACGAGGGTCGGCAGGCAATGCAGCCGGGGAAGGAGTTCCAGCACGACCTCGCGCCGGACGATCCGGAACGCCGAGTTGATGTCGCTGTAGTGCACGTCGAAGACGAAGCGCGCGATCCGGTTGAAGACGGCGGAGGCGGCCTTTCTGAAGAATGTGTCCTGCCGTCCGATCTTAGCCCCGTGAATCACCGCATAGGAACCCGCGTGGGGCGCCAGCCTCCAGAATTCGGAGGCCACGTATTGGCCGTCGGAGTCGGTGAAGAAGATCAGGGGATTTTTCGCGCGGGCGTAGAGGCGCTTGGTCGCGACGCCGAAGCCCTCCTTCATCGGGTGAAACTCCGTCTTCAGGAACGGATATTTCCGGCCGAGGCGCTCCAGGATCTGCCGGGTGCCGTCCGTGCTGGCGGCCTCGTCGATCAGGAATTCCGAGCCTTCCGGCAGGAACTTGAAGACCTGCTCCACCCACTCCTCGATGACGCCCTCAAGGACGTCGGCTTCGTTGCAGACGGGCATGACGATCGACAGGGGCTCGGGGAGGGTCTTTTTCTGGTTCATCGCGATCCGGCAGTTTAACAAATCGCCGTTCGCGCGGACAGCCGGCCGCGGGATAATGTATCCTTGGGCGTCGCGCATGATGAAACGATTTAAGAGCCTGACCCTTCTTTGTTTGCTGGCGGCGTGCGGACCGACGCGAGAGATCGAGCCGAACGATTCCTATCAGCAGGCCACGCCTCTGAAAGCCGGGCGCACGGCCGTGGGGACGATCTCGAACCCGAAGGACCAGGACTTCTACCGGCTCGACATCGCGGCCGACGCGGTCCTCTCCGCCAAGATCGGCGGCATCCGCGACGTGGACTTCGTCCTGTCGTTGCTCGACAAGGACCGCCGGGAGCTTAAGCGCGTCGACGAGACCACGGTCGGAGGAGACGAGCAATTGCTCGATCTCGGCGTTTCCCCCGGAATCTATTATATGGTCGTGTCGAATAAGAACGAGAAGGCGAACAACCCCTCTCAGAGCTACGAACTGCTCACCAAGCTCGAGCCGTCCGCGGCCCGCGAGAGAGAACCCAACGACACCGCCCTGAGCGCCCAGCCCGTCGAGGCCGGGGGCGTGCTCCGCGGGCACTATTGGCCGACGCGGAACCTCCTCGTCGAGGATCCCGAGGCCGGCGAGGAGGATTGGTTTTCCGTCGAGGTCGGCAAGCCGGGCCTTTTCCTCCTCAACATCGACGTCAGCGAAGTGCCCAAGGTCGACCCCATCCTGGAGGTCTACGACACCAACGGCTACAAGCTCAAGGAGGCCGACGCGGGCGGCGTGGGCGAGGGCGAGAGTCTGCGCAATTTCGGCGTGCGCGGCCCGGGGAAGTTCCTCCTGCGCCTGCGCTCCAAGTACAAGACCGCCGGCAATCCCGACGCGCCCTACGACTTGATGACTGAGCTCCTCCCCTATCAGGGCAGAACCGAGTTCGAGCCCAACGACCAGCGCGCCGACGCCACGCCCTTCGAGCTGGACTCGATCCAGGGAAGCATCGCCCCCGCCGGCGACCAGGACTGGTACAAGGTCAGCGTCCCCGAGGGCCGTTTCCTTCTTCGCGCCGACCTTTCCGGCGTGCCGGGCATGGATATGGTCATGGCGCTGAAGGATTCCCTCGGCAGCGACCTTTCCGTCATCGACAACGCCGGCCGGGAACAGCCCGAGATCCTCACCGGCTGGGGCGTGAGCAAGGGCGACTATTATCTCGTCGTCTCCGAAAAATCGGGTAAAAAGGCCGGCAGCCGCGATCCTTACACCCTGACGAAGAAGCTGATTGCGTGGCAGGCGGGCTTGGAATGGGAGCCCAACGACTCGACGGCGACCGTCCAGTCTCTTAAGGTCGGAGAGTCCGTGGACGGCTACTTCGCGCCCAAGGGCGACATAGACTGGTACGAATTCAACGTTTATCAGAAAGGGGTCGTCGAGCTGGAGTTGACGGGAGTCATCAACGTCGCGGCGACGATGACGCTCTTCGACCAGGAGTACAAGGAGCTGGCCTCGGCCTCCGCCGCCAAGCCCGGAGACCCGGTGTCCTTGAAGAGAGAGCTTGATCGCGGGACTTATGCCGTGCGCCTTAAGCCCTCCGATCCCGCGCAGAACAACGTCCGCGATAAATATTCTTTCCGCGTCCGCGTCCAATGATGAAGAGGTTTCCGCTTTCCTTCGTTTTGCTCCTGGCCGCGTGCGCCTCTTCCGCGCCCAAGGCCCCCGCGTTACTTCCTCCGCCACGACTAGAGCGTCACGCCGCCCAAGAGCCTCCGGAGGTGAAGGACCCCAACTTCATCCTCGTCGTGTCCGAATCCGTCCCGAATCCCGACGACGACGGGGCGTGCTTCGCCAAGGTCTTTATCGACGGCCGCGAGGCCGGCAAGACGGACGTGGGACGCAAATCCGAGGAACATCTCCTCAAGCTCAGGCTTCCGGCCGGCAACCAGCCCGTGCGCCTGGAATACTGGGTCCTGCCGGCCGTGGGAGAGTGGACGAAGCTGGATGATTCCCGCCAGCCCCGGGAGCGCTTCGTGCGCGTTGAGGAGGGAAGTCTCGTCCGGCTTTCCCTGCGCTTTTCCGAAGGGGAGTCTTCAAACAATCTCACCCTCTCTCGCGAGCCCATCCCCCGCTGACGCGTTCTCCCGCTTCGACTTATAATCCCTGTCATTGAGGCGGCTGGGTCCTTCGTCCGCACCGGATTGGGCCTTAAGGCTGATGTTTTCATCCGCCTGGGCGGATAGAATAATCCCGATGGTTCTCAGGAGGAAGGCGTTTGTCGCGTTCCTCATCCTGGCCGTCGTCGCGCCGGGAAGCCCGTCGTTTTCCCAAATCCGCGTTTCCCTGCCGGTCTCAGCCCCTCTGCCGGTTCCGGCCGCGGTCCTAGCCCCGGCCCAGACGTCGCTGGCGCCGGCCCTGCCGGCGCTTCCCGCTCCGGCCGCCGAGCGGAAGGACTCCCCCGTTTCGGGGCCCGAGGCGCCAGTCGCCGCTCCCGTTGCCGCGGCCCCGTCCGAGCAACCCTCTTCCTCCAACTCAAGCGAGAGCGCCAAAGCCGCCGCCGATGAGTTCTTCGACGTTTCCGCCCGCGTCCCCGGCGGAGGCGAGCCGGTCGTCGCGGCGGAAACGCCTGCAGCGCCCGCCGCGCTGCCGGCCGCCGGCTCCCGCTCCGATGCCCGCGCCGCCTCGCCCATCCTTGATCCCGGGCACACCGAGCCGCACCTGCGCGACCGCGTGCGCGACCGCGCGCGCTACGGGTGGCTGACCTCGCGCAGCTTCTTCTGGTACATGTTTACGCACATCAAGGATATGTGGCCGGCCTATCTCAGCCGCTGGAAGCGGACCACGGCGGAAGGGGGGGCCGCGGTCTTAAGCCCGAGATCCTTCTTTACGGCGATGCGGGTGACCGGCATGAGCGGGCGCTTCTACACCCTCGGGGGCAGCGCCCTGGAAGACGACCTGGTCATCGTCGAGTTTAGGAATGCGTTCAAGCGCTACTTCGACTCTCCCGGCGTCGGAGCGCGAGAGCGCGAGGCCTTCGAGCGCTTTATGGCTCGAGCCAAGGACTTCAACGCCGAGAAGCGCGCGCACACGAACATGTACAAGAATATCCGGGATCCCTTGATCCGGGCGTCGACCATGAGCCCGGCCCGGCTCGCCGATTATTTTAATTCCCTCCTTCCTCCGGAGAAGGAGCAGTCGATCCGGGACTTCCAGAAGAGCGGCCGCATGGACGAGGTCCGCGAGGCCTTCCTCGATGTCCTGAGGAAGACCCTCGACGAGGAGGATCCAAACGCACCGGACCGCGTGCGCGCGGCCATCGTGCTGGGCAGTTTCGCCTCGGGCGCGGCCGGCCCCTCCAGCGATTTCGACGTCGAGGCCCTGGTCAACGGGGCCGTCAGCAAGCGCCTGCCCGCTTTTTCTCGACGTCTCATCGCGCGGTGGGCCGCGACCGGACATGACGTCGCCCATCCCGCCAGCGTCCAGAGCATCGCCTATTGGCCCTCGTGGGGGCTCGTCAACTTCGTTCAGGATCGCCACTATATCATCGTTTCTCCCGAGCCGGCCCTGGCCGCGCGACTTTCGCGCCAAGCCTACGAAAACCCCGCCATTCCGTTGGAGCGCGGACGCACCGTGCGCGGCCGCGTCAACCGCCTTATTCAGCGGGCGATCGTGACGTCCGCCACCCTCGCCGCCGACCTCCGCGCACTCTTCTGAACCCTCAGGTCCGCCGCAGCGAGGATCGTTTCCTGCCGACGACGCGCGCCGAGGCGGATGCGCGCGGCTGGCCGGAGGTCGACGTCGTCTTCGTCACGGGGGACGCCTACATCGACCATCCCTCCTTCGCGGCGGCACTCCTCGGACGGGTCCTGGAGGCGGCGGGCTTTCGCGTCGCCGTCCTGGCCCAGCCGGACTGGCGGAGCGTGGAGCCCTGGCGCCGTTTCGGTCGTCCCCGCCTGTTCTTCGCGATTTCGGCGGGGAACATGGACTCGATGATCAATCATTACACGGCCAACCGCAAGGTGCGCAACGACGACGCCTATTCGCCCGGCGGCCGGATCGGCCTGCGCCCCGACCGCGCGACGATCGCGTACTGCCAGCGCGCCAGAGAGGCCTTCCCCGGGGTGCCCGTCGTCGCGGGGGGAGTGGAGGCTTCTCTGCGCCGCTTGGCCCACTACGATTATTGGTCCGACTCGGTCCGTCCGTCGATCCTGATGGATTCCAAGGCCGACCTCGTCGCCTGCGGCATGGGCGAGGAGACCATCGTTGAGATCGCGCGCCGCCTGCAAGCCGGCAAGACCGTCAAGGAGTGCCGCGACCTTCGCGGCGTGTCCTACGCCCTGGGAGCCTCCGAGACCGCCCCTTCGGGCGAGGACGTCGTGGAGCTTCCCTCTTTCGAGGACGTGAAGGCGGATAAGGATAAATTCCTGCAGGCGGCCCGACTCATCCACCGCGAGACCAATCCCTTCAACGCCCGCGCGCTCGTGCAGAGGCACGGCGCTCGCGCGGTCGTCGTCTCGCCGCCGCGGCCTCCCGTCGACTCCGGGAGGATGGACTTTTATTACGGATTGCCCTACGCCCGCAAGCCCCACCCCTCCTACAAGGACCCCATCCCCGCCTGGGAGATGATCAAGGACTCCGTCACCATCATGCGCGGTTGTTTCGGGGGCTGTTCCTTCTGCTCCATCACCGCGCATCAGGGCCGGATCGTCCAATCCCGCTCCAAGGAGAGCGTCCTGGCCGAACTGCGGCTGATGGCGGCCTCCCCCGATTTTAAGGGCGTCGTCAGCGACCTGGGCGGGCCCACGGCCAATATGTTCGGAATGCGCTGCTCTTCGCCCGAACTCGAAAAGGCCTGCCGGCGTCTGTCCTGCGTCCATCCCACGATCTGCGGCCGCCTCGGCACGGACTGCGGCCCTCTCATCGAGTTGATGAAGGAGTCCCGCAAGGTTCTGGGGACCTGCAAGGTCTTCGTGGCCTCCGGCGTCCGCATGGACTTAGCACTTTTGTCGCCCGAGTATATGTTCGAGTTGGCGCGTCACCACGTCAGCGGGCGCCTGAAGGTGGCGCCGGAGCACGTCGATGCCCGCGTGCTGGCCCTCATGAAGAAGCCCCCGCCCGGCGTCTTCGAGGAGTTCGCCAAAAAATTCGCGGAGGAAAACGATAAGGCCGGGAAAAAACAGTTTCTCGTTCCCTATTTCATCGCCGGTCATCCCGGCTCGGACTTAAAGTCGATGATCGAATTGGCCGTTTTCTTAAAGCGCCGCGGCGACAAGCCGGAGCAAGTGCAGGACTTCATCCCCGGGCCTCACGACTTGTCGACGGCGATGTATTACACCGGCAAGGACCCCGACACCGGCCGTCCCGTCGCCGTGGCCAAGGGCGAGAAGGATCGGCGTCTGCAGCGAGCGCTCCTGCAGTTTTTTAAGCCCGAGAACTACTTCGAGGTCCGCGAGGCCCTGCTCAAGGCCGGCCGTCGCGATCTCATCGGAGACGGCCGGGGGGCGCTGATTAGCGCCCATCCCCCGCGCGAGGCGATCCTGGCGCGGCGCGAACGCGCCGAGAAGGGCCGGGGTCGCCGGGAGAAAAGGCAATGAGCGTTCAGCCGCGCTTGATGCGTCTGGGAGACCTGGAGGCCATCGAGTTTCCCGGCGACGATCCCAAGGCCTTGACCGTGATCTGCCTGCATGGATACGGCGCGGACATGCGGGACTTGGCCCCCCTCGCCCAGGAAGTCCCCGCCGGCCGGCCCCTGCGCTGGATATTTCCGAACGCTCCCGTCTCCCTGGATTGGGGCGGGCGGGCCTGGTTTCCCATCGATGTTGCGGCCTTCGAGGCGGCCCAGCGGACCGGGAGGCCTCGGGACCTCTCTGAAGGCGAGCCCGAGGGCATGGCCGAGTCCCGCCGTCTTCTTCAGGGGCTTATCGACGATCTCGGCGAGGATTACGCCCGGCTGATCTTCATGGGCTTTTCGCAGGGCTCGATGATGTCCGTCGACCTCGCCTTGCGTGCGCCGAAGTCCCCGGCCGGGGTGGTCGTGCTCTCCGGCACGCTCCTGGACCAAGAGACGCTCTCCCGACTGGCCCCGGCGCGCAAGGGCCTGAGATTCTTCCAGAGTCACGGAAGTGCCGATCCCATCTTGGGTTTTGCCCAGGCCCTGGCTCTTGAGAAGGCCCTGACGACTGCGGGCTGGAGCGGGAGCCTGCGGCGCTTTGAGGGCGGACACGGAGTGCCCCCCGAGATCGCCGGGGAACTCGGCGAGTGGCTGGAGGCCCTGTGAGGCGGGACTGGACCAAGACTTTCTTTCGCGCGCCCGTTTTCGACCCGGGCTCCTCCGAGGCAGTCGACGCCGCTCCCCGCGAGGCCGCCTTTGTTTGGAAGGCCTTAGGCCTTAAGAGGGGCTCCCGCGTGCTTGATATTCCCTGCGGGACGGGCCGTCACTCCATTCTCCTGGCCCGGTGCGGGGCTGAGGTGCTGGGCGTAGACGTCACGGAGGAGTACCTGCGCAGGGCGCGTGCGGCATCGAGGGGCCTTCCCGGCGCGCGCTTCATCAAGGGCGACATGAGGAGCGCCCGCCTCCCCTCCGGTTTTGACGCCGCGGTCAATCTTTGGACCAGCTTCGGCTATTTTGACCGCCTCTCCGACGATCTGAAGGTCCTGCGCAACATCGCCAAAGCACTCAAGCCCGGGGGACTTTTTCTGATCGATCTCGTGGGTCACGACAGACTGCGAAGGCGGCCCCAGGGAAAGTCTTGGGTCGCGCGCGAGGACGGGTCCTTCGTCTTGGAGGAGGTCGTCTACACGAAAGATCGCGACGCGAGGGTCGTCAACGAATGGATCATCCTGCGCCCCGGCCGAAAGGCCCTGCGGTCCCGATTCGTTCTGCGCGTCTATGACCGGCGGAGGCTTTTCGCCGTTCTGCGCCGGGCGGGGCTTGAGCCCATCAAGACCTGGGGGAGCCTGACGGGCGCCTCCCGCCGCAAGGGCTCCCGGCACCTGGTCGTTCTGGCGCGGCGTCCTTTCCGGTAGAGACGGTCAGGAGACGCCGGGGGAGGCGTGGTCGGAGGACTCGGCTCCGTCCCTGCCCGTCGAGGAGGCGGGGCCCGAACGGCGGTAGATCTCGATCCAGCCCAGGACGGTCGGGGAGGTCTCGATCTTGGCCAGGCGGTTTAAGAGGGCGTGCACGCGCAAAACGGGGGCTTTGTTTCCGCCGGTTTCCCGATGGCGGGCCGAGGTCCAGACCACGGAGAGCGTCAGCTGGCGCGAGGCGACACAGCCCCTGGGATCGTTGACGAAGGCGGCGGGATCGGCCTCCAGGGGGGCCAAAAGGCTTTCATCGAGCTGCGCGACCAGGGAGGGCTTTCTCTCCCAAAGATCGTCGCGCGTGGAGAGGAAGGACTGGAGGGCGACCAAGGCCGTGGCGCGCTCCTCGCCGGCGACCGGTCCGGTCAGGAGATCGAGCAGGGTCTTTTGGACCGGGGCTTCCAGCGCGTCGGGGAGGTCGTGGGCCGCGGGGCCCAGCCCCCGCAGGGCGTAGATCCGGTAGGTCTGGCTTGGGAGATTGGAGAGCAGGGCGTTGACGGCCTTGGCGCGGGTCTTTTCGTCTTCAATGACCGGGACCGCGTAGCCCAGGTGGGTCAGGGCCTTGGCCCGGACCTCCGGGGGCTGGCGCGGGTCGGCGGAGGCGTCGACGAGGGCGCTGACCGCGGCGCGCTGCGAGGCGGCCGTCTGTCCCGGCAGGCGGGAGTGGATGGAGTCGATGGCCGAGAGCTTCTCGGCCGTCGTCGAGGACTCGCCGGCGAGGACTGCGCGCGGGTCGGCCGCCTTGCGCGCGGCGGCATGGGCGACGGCGTAGACCCCTTCCAGGGTGAACTCGGCGGGGCTTGGGCTTGCCGCCGGGACGGCCAGCGCGACGGGGGCCGGGAAAATCACACTCCTATTCTACTACGACTTGGGCTCGGCGCGTTCGGCTTCCGTTCCGATTTTCCGGCTCATTTTCGCCGGCTCGATGGGGCGCGTGGAGCGGTCGTTGGGGTCGCGGATGGAGAGGGTCAGGCGATCCTCCGCCGACACGGCTCGGGTCACGGTCTTGGTCTGCGCGGCAGTCAGCATGAGCTGGACCGTGCTCCACTCCTCCTCGCCTTCAGGCGGCGCGCCGTCGAGCACCAGGATGTCCTGCAAAAGGGTCGCGGCCGTCAGTTCCGACTTGCCGGAGGCCTTGGCGCTCTGGCGCACGGAGACGAGATCGACGCGCGCGCCCGGCGGGAGGAATTCCTGCTGGTCCGGGTAGACGAGCACGGAGAGTCCTCGCTGTCCCGCCTCGAGCGCGGCCGCTTGCGAGGGGGCCGCGGCCGGGGTCAGCTTGGGGTCCGGTTCGGCGACTTTATTGAGGAAGAGACGGTCCTCGCGGTCGACGGCGAGGGCCGTAAATTGCACCTCCTCGGGCGTCAGCGCAAGTTGGATGAGTCCGGTGTTTTCGGCCCAGCCCCGGCGCAGGCGGAGGACTTCCGCATGGGGAGCCAGCAGTTCCGAGCGGGTCTGGCGCGTGCCGTCCGTCCGCGGGGTCTCGACGAGGACGACGAGTTCGACCGCGCAGCCCGGGGCGAGGAATTTTGTCTGGCTCTTGTCGATGGAGAGGCTGAAGGCGCGTTTGCCCGCGGGGGCCGCGAAGGCCGCCTCCGCGGCGGCGCCGCCGAGCGGCCGGGCGCGGCAGGCGGAGAGCGCTGCCAGAAGGGCGAGGGCGGCGAGGCGTTGCATGGTCATGATCCTAGAACTGGAAGGTCAGGGTGGTGCCGAAGGCGTAGGAGATGTAGTCCTCTTCTTTTAAGTAGCGGTGCCAGAGCCGCTGGGCCGAGCCGTTGAGGGTCATGCGAAGGTTCTTGGCGATCTCGTAGTCGCCGCTGGTGTTGAGCGAGAAGAGCCGTGAGTTGTCGGCGACCGTCACGGGAGAGCGGCGGTTGGCCAGGGACATGGTCGTCGTCCAGATGATGCGGTTGGTAAACAACAACGGCTTGGCCGAGCCGGGCAGGCGCAGGCCGCTCGGGAGGGCGAGGTCGGCGCGCACCAGGAGGCTCGGCGTGACGACCTCGACGTCCTGGCTCTTGACCCCGGTGCCCAGGACCGTGGTGTCTTGGACATAGTCCACCTTCGGGGTGAAGCGGAACTTGCGCAAATCGAAGGTGACCTGGAGCGTGGTGTCTTCGTGCCGCGTCTTCTGGGTGTTGAGGTCGACGCGGAGGTCGCGGTTCTTGGCCGTGCGCAGGTTGTAGCTGACGGTGGTGTCGTAGTGCTTGAGGAGGACCGTGCGCAGGTCCGTGCCGAAGGCGTCCTCGGTATTGCGGGTCGACCCCACGTTTTCCGTGGTGCGGATGGCGTACTTGAAGTTCATCTGGGTGTTGGACATCCAGCGTTCGGCAAACCAGAGCTGCTCGAGCTGGGAGATGCTCGCCACCGCGTCGGGCAGGGTTCGGGAGACCGTCTTCGACTTGGTCCCCGTCACCTCGGAGCGCTGGAGGCTTAAGACATAGTTGTTGGAGATGGAGATCGTGCGGAAGGCCGCCTTGCGGCCCCTGAGCTCGAAGCCCTCAAGCGGAGACCAGCGCTGAGTGGAGTTCCAGGTGTCGCGCAGGGTGAGGTTGGCGCGCTGGGCCACGGGGTTTGTCGGGCGCAGGGGGCTGCGGATCCACAGGGCGGTCTGGGTGTTGAGGTCCTTCTCGATCTGGTTCCAGACGTCTCCATCTTGGATCTGGTAGCCGGAGACGATGTTCATCGAGCGGAAGGTCTTGGACTTGGGGAAGATATCGCCGATGGTGATGGGCAGGCTGATGGAGCCGTTGGCGGAGCGGTTGACGGTCTTGATGTCTCCGGGGTTGAAGACGTAGGTGGAGGTGTTGAGCACGAAGGTCGAGATGTTGAGGACGTTGTTTTCGATCGTGTCGATCTGGTAGTTGACCTGGGGGTTGAGCCAGGACGTCAGTCGGAAGTTCGAGTTGATTGTCGCCGATTGTTGAAACGACTTGGGGTACTTCATCGTCAGGGGAGCTCCGCTCGTGCTGTCGACGCGGGTTTCTCGGACCTTGGTCGTCGACCAACTCGGATTGAAGGAGGATCCCGTCCAGGGCGTAAAGGTCAGGCGCGCGCCGTAGGATTGAGTCCGCTCGGCCGTGTCGAAGTTCCCGGGAAGCGCTTTGGCCAAGAGAGACTCGAAGCTCACGTCGTAGCGGGTATGCCCCGCCGAGAGGTCGATCGTGCGCGGCAGGAAGCGGCTTTGGGAGGGGACTCCGTACTGCAGGGCCCCGGTGTAGGTCTGGCGGTCATCCAGGCGCGTTAGGAGGGAATACTCGATGCGGTTGCGGGTGTGGGCGAGGTTGAGCCGCGGCAGGGCCCCGTAGGCGATGTTGCCTTGGGCCGAGCCGTTCCAGGTGGTGACCTTGCCCTGCTGGAGGAGGTTGACGAGGTTTGAGAGATTGCCGGTATCGACCGTGCTCGGGGTGTCGGTAATGGAGCGCGAGAGGGTGAAGCTCATGGGAAACCACGACAGGCGCGTGAGGTTTAAGTAGCCGTTGTCTTCGCGCTTGTCCTGGTTTGAGACCACCGAGGTCGGGGTCTGGAAGTTGCGGTCGATGTAGCGCTGTTTGTAGCCCGCCGTGCCCCAGCCGCGCATCTCGACGTCGGCCTGGATCTTATGGGCGTTGCCCACGCGCGTGACGGGTTCGGCGACGTGGATCTCGTTGAGATAGACCCGGCCGCGGCTTTTGGCGGCTAGAGCGGAGTGGAGATAGACGCCGGCCGTGAGCGCTCCGACCTGCTGGAGGGTGGGGCTTCCGCTTGAGATGACGAGCGTGCCGGGCGTGTCGGCGGTCCAGTAGTCCATGATGGAATTGCCGGCGCGGTCGACCTGCTTGACGCGGATTTTCTTCCAGCCGACGAAGTTGAGGGGGACCCTGACTTCGAAGAAGTTCTGGTCGGAGCCCGCCCTTAAAAAGAAGACCTGGCCGCCCGTCGTGTCCATGCTGGCGGCGTCGACGGCGTTGCCGTAGACGAGGAAGTTGAAGTAGCGGTGCTGGCTGATGTCGATGGCGCGCGAGAAAATCCGCTTGGTGTAGACGGTCTTGTCGGCCGTCAGGTCCTTGAAGTCGTAGTCGAGCTGGAGGGCCTGCTCCGAGACGTTCTTTGAATTGGACTGTTTCTGCAGGGTCGAGAGGCTTCCGTAGAGGTCGTTGAAGACCTGGGAGGCGTCGCCGGCGGCGTTGTAGATGGGGGTGTAGTCGGGATTGTCGACGCTGTTGACCGGGGTGACCGAGAGCGACTCCGAGCCGACGGCGGCGGCGTTCGTCGCGGGGTCGCCGGCCTGGCCGCGCTGCCAGGTGTTGCCGACGACGGCGATGCGGGCGAACCTAAGGGTGCCGGCGTCCTTGACGGAGGAAGCTCCTTTCTTGACCGAGATCCGGATCTGCTTGACGTTGGTCCAGCGGCTTAAAGTGGTCGAGGAGATGTTGAGGGGGATCTGGAAGGTGTGCCAGGAGCCGCCGAAGTCCACTTTGGTGTGGGTGCTGGAGTCGGTCGCGTCGAAGAGCTGGTTGTTCGTGCCCGCTCCGGTATAGGCATAGCCGAAGTCGTCGCCATTTCCGTCGTCGGTGTCGAGGCGGCCGTTCTTGTTGAGGTCGAAGGACTCGATGATGCCGGTGCCCGCGCCGTAATGTTTGCTTGATTTCGGCGGGCCGGGGTCGTAGAGAAATCCTAGCGCGTTCTCCTCAGGCTGAAGGATTCCGTCGTTATTGGTGTCCATCGTGCGCAGGATGCCGGAGCCGTCGGCGTTCTCGTCGATGCCGCCCAGTCGGAAGTTGATTCCGTTGGAACTGCTGTCGCCGAACATGACGACTTCAAGGATGCTGCGCTGGGACATGTCCACTCCGGCCACGTTGAACGGGAAGACGATCGAGACTTCCGTGGTCGCCGCGACGCTGAAGTTGTAGGAGAGGTCGAGGACCTTCTGGGTCTCCTGGGAGCTGGCCTGGGCGCGGGGATTGATGTCGAGAATCTTGACGTCCTCGGAGAACCAGTCCAGCGCGAAGGGGTCCGCGGGGCCGCTGGTGGGGTTGGAGGCGATCTGCCACTGCGAGGAGAGCGTCGGGGCGGAATCCTCCTGCTTGATGCCTTCCATGTTGTCGATGAGGGCGAAGGCGTTGAGGTTGAGGTTCTGGCGGCTTTGGGCGAACTCGCCGGCAAGCGACACGGTCAACCGGTCGCCGATCTTGAGCTTCTTGACTTGGGCGTCGAACTCGTAGACCATGAGGCTCTTGGCCAACTCCGTGATCTGGGGCACGGTCTGGGACTTAGTCCCCGCTTGGTAGAGAAGCGTGGTGCCCAGCGCGAAATGCTCGTTGAAGTCGTGGGAGATCCGCGAGCCGAGCAGGGTGTCGTTGTTGACGCCCGCAAACGGGGCGACTTCGAAGCTCATGTCGATGGAGGCGTTGGGCCCGATGCGGTCGGGGTTGAAGAAGGTGATGAACCCCGCCTCATAGTCGACGAAGTAGTCGACGTTGCGGTTGAGCTTGACGCCGTCGAGGAGGACGACTTCCGACTGGACCACCAGGTTGGGCTCGAGGAAAAATGTCTTAAAGCGGTAGTTGTATTCGACGCGGAAGAGCCTCTTGGTGACGGGGGTGGCGGCGTAGAGGTCGGGATCGACGACGTTGGGCGAGGAGTTGGACACGGAGAAGGGCTGCTTGAGGTGGAAGATGCCGTTTTCGAAGTCCACCTCGATGGTGTCCGGGTACTTTTGCGCGGGGAGCAGGGAGGGACCCGCCTCGCTGCGATTGGGGTCGAGCACGCGCAGGATGAAGTTGCCCCGGCCGTTGTCTCGGACGATGGAGTTCTGGCCGATCGAATAATACGTCTTGAGCTCGCGGTTGTAGCCGGCCTCGGTGGTGGAGGAGATGATCGGGACGTCCGAGGGGGTCTTGATGAGCTTAAAGAGGCCCGTGCCGCCCGCGGCGATGGTCGTGCTGGAGGTTTGAAGCGAGAGCTTGTTGCCCGCGGCGTCGGTGTAGTCGACGGCGACGGCGAACTGGGACAGGAGTTGGTTGCGAAACTGGATGTAGCCCTTGGCGTAGTCGATGGTGTAGTCCTGGCCCGCGACCATGGCCAGAAAACGTCCCGTGAAGGAGGAGCTATTGACGCAGAGACCTCCGGGGCAGACGATGTCGTCGGCGGTCAAGACCACCTCGTTGACGTTGGTCGAGCCGGTTTCCTGCTTGGCGAGGAAGACGCGCTCGGAGCCCGCCTGGATGGGCAGGCGCGCGGAGTTGCCGAAGCTTAAGTCGTAGTACTGGCGGCGCAGGTAGGTGTTGTCGAGGATGTCGGTCGCCACGAACTGGGAGTTGCCGATGAACTGCTTGGTCTTCGTCGTGCCCTTGGTGCGCGAGCCGATGAACGTGGCCTTAAAGCCCTTGTACTTGATGTCGGCGCGTATGCCGAAGAGCTGCTTGTTGTAGGAGACGAACTCGGTCGCCGGCAGGGAGAGATCGATGTCTCCGAAGGAGACGTTCTGGACGACCTCGTTGGGGTCGCCGTTGTAAACGACGGAGATGTCCTGCTGGTTGGTCTTGGTGTCGTCGTAGTCGACGTTGACCGTGATCTTGGGGCCGACCTTGCCTTGCATGCGCAGCTGCAGCTGCTGGTTGATCTCGATGAGGTTGGTCGTCTTGGCGCGGGCCGTGGTCTTCTGGTCGCGGAGGTAGCGCTTCTCATTGAAGCTGAAGCCGATCACCTTGCGGCCGGTGACCGACAGGCTGGTGCCGTAGGTCGGCAGTTCGACCTCGGGCGGGGGCGCCTTGGGCGCCGCCGTCGAGTAGGCCACGCCCTCCGGCAGGCCTTGGCCGGGTTCAAGAGGCAAGGCCTCCGCCCCGGGTTCCTCGCCGCGCTCGACTCGCTCGCGCACCTGCTTAAAGCGCTCGATGGAGTAGCCCGCGGGTGCCGCCGCGGCGGGCGCGGGGGTCTCGGTTGAGGGCTCAAGAATCCGGTTGGGGTCGGCTCGGTCGAGGAGGCGGAAGCCGGGCTGGGCCGACGGCCCTGGGGCGCTTGGAGCAGGCTCGGAAGGCGGGGCCGCCGGGGCGGGTTCGGCGGGCGAGGGTTCCGGGCTTGTTTGGGGCGCGGGAGCGGGCTTCTCCTGGGGGGCCGGCGCGAAATCCGGGTCGTAGGGCGCGGTAAATTGCGCCGAGGCCGGGCGCAGGAGCAGGCTCGCCGCCAGGATGAGCCCGCATGCGCCGACCGTGCGCCTAATGTGCCGCGAAAATATGAAGTCTTTCAATGGACGTCGTTCCCAAACGCGCCGGGAGGACGCGCGCCAAAAGGTCGGCGTTCCTTAAATACGCGCGCGAGACGGAGGGAGTATAGCGGGGTCCTGTTACGCCGTCAAGTCTTGTCTTAGAGCCTCCATGTTCACTGGGTTTTGATGCCCTGGGTCGTTGGCGGAACTCTGTCTGGACGGAGTCTTAAAGCCTGGCACCATCAGGTGGCGGGAGTGAACAGACTCGCCGAGCGACGGACAGGGCCCGACTTGTTCGCGGCATTTACAGCTCTTCTTTCGGCGCCGAAAGGAAGCCTGTGAATCCCGTGGATATCCTGGCCGCGATGCCGGAGGGTGAACTTGCTCGGAGCGTATAGTTCTTTCGACCCAGCCCCTTGTGGGTCTATATCCCGCCAAAGACATCCCCATAGGCCCAACCCGGCGACCAATGGGCGCTGTATACTGAAAATTGAGAAAGGAGGATGTGGAATATGAGGATCAAAGTTTCCGTTATCGCAGGGGTTCTTTTCCTTGCCTCCGCAGGGGCATCCGCGGAAGACTTTGACACAGCAGTGCTCGAGGGCAGCCGAAACATCTCCGTCGCCGCCAAAGAATCCGGGGTGAACGCCAGGCTCAACGAGGCCGTGGTCTTAAGACAGCAGGTTCGTCGCTACCTGATCGCTCATGGCGGCCGCTTGACCAAGGAGCAAATCGGCAGCGCGAAGGGGGAGATCTCCGGCAGCATACTGTCTTTTGGCGGAAGTTTTCGGCAGGAGCAGTATGACGTGATGGTGAAGGGTGGAGAGTTCTTCATCATGGCGATTCTGTCGTCCGAGGCGAAGTCCTTGATCGGCGAAATCCGCGCCAAGCGGGACTCGAACGCCCCAGTCGGCGTCTGCGTGCTGGCGCTTTATGACCGTCTCGAACCGCTTCAGCAACATGCCGTCGATCCGGCGGAGGTCTCCGAGGTCAAAGGGGCGCTCAAGCGCTACCAGGCTCTCCTGGACGGCTTGGAGTTGAAACTCCAGCGGGTTCCAGAGTCCGACGCGCGCAAGCAGCAGTTCAAGGAGTTGACGGATTGGGGCCGGGGCTCCATGGTGCGCGTCGTGAACGTGAGCGCGAAAGCCTATCAGCTCAAGCCGGCGGGTTTTTTCAGCAATGCGCCCACCGGCGCGATGGTCCTCGAATTCGAGAACCCCGGCGCCACTTCCTGGGTGAAAGGCTGCGAGATGGACAGCAGCGACAGCCATGTCGAAACTCTCCTAAAATACAACTTCAACGTGAAGGCCGAGGATATCCCGGTCTACTGAGTTCGGCGCGCCCGGCCGCTCCAGCGGGAGAGCTGTTCACGCTGCCTGTCCCCAAGGCGTTTCTCGCACCGGCAAGAGAAGCCCCTTGTTTGAACGCGTCTCGGGCCCTGTCCGCCGCTCGGCGAGTCTGTTCACTCCCGCCACCCCGCCAGTGCCAAGCTTTAAGACTCCGTCCAGACAGAGTTCTGCCAACGACCAAGGGCATCAAAACCCAGTGAACGTGGAGCTCGGGGACATACCAATCCCCAATTGGGAGGCAATGGAGATTTAGGTTTCCGCGTGGAGGCCGACTGAATGGAGGCGCGGTCTTATGACCGCTTCAAAACCCCAGGCGTTTGGAGTTCCAGGGACGCATAGGCGGTTTGGTATTCGTCGATCATCCGGCGCAGGCCGAAGCGTTTTTCGACCGTCTCCCGGGCGGCCTTGCCCAGGGCGGCGCGGCGGGCGGGGTCGTCGAGCAGCTTGCGCAGGACGGCGGCCAGGGCCAGGGGCTTCTCCGGGGGCACGAGCATCCCGTCGCTGCCGTCGAGGACCGCCTCGGGCACGCCGTCGACGGCCGAGGCGACGACGGGCAGGCCCAGCCCCATCGCCTCAAGAAGTGAATTGGGCAAGCCTTCCCAGAGGGAGGGCAGGCAGTAGAGGTCGAAGGCTGAAAGCCAGGCGGAGGCGTCCTTCTGCTCTCCCAGGAGACGGACGTCGCCTTCAAGGCGGCGCTTCTTGATGAGGGCCTCCAGGGACTTTCTCTCGGGGCCCTCCCCGAGGATGACGCAGCGCACGGGCGAACCCCGGAGTTTGGCCATGGCCTCCACCAGGGTGGAAAATCCCTTCTGCTTGTCCAGGCGTCCCGTCGCGCCGACGAGGATGTGCGAGTCGTCAAGGCCCAGCTCCAGGCGCTTCTTGCGGCGGTTTTCCTCCGAGGCGTGGAGGCTTTCGAGGTCGATGCCGTTGCGGATGGTGACGACCTTGGCGGGGGCGTAGCCCAGCTTCTTGAGGAGGAATCGGCGGCTGGCCTCGCATTCGGCGATGAGAAGGTCGTCGCGCTCCTTAAGCCAGCGGTCGACGAGCAAAGTCCACCAGGAGCGGGAGCGGTAGTTGACGCGCGGCGAGCTGACGAGCTTAAACGGCAGGCCGGCTAAGGGCTTGGCCATGCGGCAGAGCTGGATGGCCTGGTAGAGAATGGCGTGGACTAGATCCGGCTTCTCGCGCCGGATGAGGGCGGCCAGGCGCTTGGCGTCGGAGGGGCGCGGGGCGGAGGTCAGGCCCAGGGTCTCGACCTTGACGCCCTTGCGGCTCAGGCGCTCGGCGTAGATCCCTTCCGGCTTAAGGCTCACCACGCCGACGACCTGATGTTTTTTTGGGTCGAGGAGGGTGGCCAGGGTGTAGAGGGTCTTTTCGGCCCCGCCCAGCGTCGTGGAAGTCGAGACGTACAGGATTTTAGGCACGGAGCTACCGGAAGAAGGCGCGCACGGCGTCGCAGACCCGCGCGTGCTCCGCGTCCGAGAGTTCCGGGAACATCGGCAGGGCGAGGGCCTCGCGGCTTGAGCGCTCGCAGACGGGCAGCTGGCCCTCCCGGCCGCCTAGGGCGGAGTAGGCCGGCTGGAGATGGACGGGGATGGGGTAGTAGACCCCGCAGCCGATGCCGCGGCTCTTGAGATGCTCGGCCAGGGCGTCGCGGCGCTCGCAGCGCACCGTGAAGAGGTGGAAGACCGGTTGGGTCTGCTCCGATCCCGCCGGGGGCAGTCGTAGGGGCAGTCCGGCCAGGCGTTCGTAGTAGAGTTCGGCCAATCTGCGGCGCGCCTGAGTCCAGGCCTTCAGGTGGAGGAGCTTGACTCGCAGGACGGCGGCCTGGAGTTCGTCTAAGCGGCAGTTGTGGCCGATTCGGACGTGATTATAGGCCGCTCCGATGGCGCGGCCGCAGTTGCGCAGTTCCAGGACCCGGTTTTTCAACTCCACGTCGTTGGTCGTCAGGGCTCCGGCGTCGCCGGCCGCCCCCAGGTTCTTGGTGGGATAAAAACTGTAGGCCCCGAAGTCTCCGAGGGAGCCGGCCGCACGGCCTTTATAGGTCGCAAGATGGGACTGGGCGCAGTCCTCGATGACGCGGAGTTTTTTCTCCTTAGCCAGGGCCAGGAGGGGGTCCATGTCCGCCGGATGGCCGAAGAGATGGACGGGGACGAGGGCCTTGGTCTTAGGCGTGAGGAGGCGCTCAACCGAGCGTGGGTCGAGGGTGAGCGACTCCTCCTCGACATCGGCGAAAATAGGGGTCGCACCCAGCACGGAGACCGCCGTCGCCGTGGCGATGAAGGTGTAGGACGGCACGATGACCTCGTCGCCCGGGCCGACGCCGACGGCTTCCAGGGCCAGTTCCAGCGCCGAGGTCCCGGAGTCGACTCCCAGGGCGTAGGCGGCGCCCGCCGTCCGGGCAAATTCCAGCTCGAAGGCCTTGGTCTCGGGCCCCAGGATAAAGCTCCCGGATTCAAGAACGCGGTCGACCGCGTTCTTGATCTCGGAGAGGAGACTTTTGTTTTGGGCCTTGATGGAGAGAAGGGGGATGTCCGTGGCGGCGGTCATCAGTAGGCCCCCTTGCCGAAGGCCATGACGAACGGCGTCTTGAGAATGATCTCAAGGTCCATGCCCAGCGACCAATGCTCGATGTAGAAGAGGTCCAGGCCGAAGCGCTGTTCGCTGGAGACGTCGGAGCGTCCCGAGACCTGCCAGAGCCCCGTGATGCCGGGCAGGAGGTTGGCGCGCTTCTTGGCCGTCTCGCCGAAATCCCTCTCCAAGGCCTCGACTTCTCCCGTGGTCAGGGCCAGGGGACGGGGGCCCACGACGCTCATCTCGCCGCGGAGGACGTTGAGGAACTGGGGGAACTCATCGAGGGAAAATCGTCTCAGCCATTTGCCGACGCGCGTCACGCGTGGGTCCTTCTTGGCCTTAAAAAACGCGCCCTTCTGGTCGTTTAAGTCTTTCACGGATTCGATCTTCTTCTCGGCGTCGACGATCATCGTCCGGAACTTGAAGGCCTCGAAGACATGCCCTTTATAGCCGTAGCGTTTCTGAGTGAACAGGATGGGGCCTTTGGAGTCGAGCTTGATCAAAAGGCAGATGAGGACCCAGAGGGGCGCCGTGACGAGCAGAAGGAGCGCGGAGAAGAGGACGTCGAAAAGCCGTTTGGAAAGGAAGTTCGCCGGGGTGAGCGAGGTGTGCTTGATCCGGTAGGCCGGCAAGCCGAGATGATGATCCAGTTGGACCTCCCCCATGCGGATCTCAAGGAGGTCCGGGATCATCTTGAAGCTTACGCCGCGCGCGTCGCAGGCCTCGGCGGCGGCCAGGACGCGCTCGCGCGGGTCCTTGGTGCGCAGGAGGATGACCTCATAGAACGGCCGGGCGTCCAGCTCGCGAGCGAATTCCTCCAAAGACGGCAGGGCCTCCAGCTCGCGGATGCCCGCGCCCGGGTGCCTGGCGCGGATGCGCTCCTTGAGGACCTGAGCCACGGGCCCGCCGCCGATGAGCAGGACGGGCTTGGCCGTCTCCAGGCGCGCGAGGATATCGTCGATCCACAGGGTCACGCTGTGGCTGACGATGAGGAGGGCCAGCCCGAGGGGAAAGACCCCGGCCAGCAGGACGCGCGAGTAGGCCAGACGTTCGTAGAGGAAAGCGAAGACGAGGACGGCCCCGGTGCCGAGCAGGGCGGACTTGGCGAGATTAAGGAAACGGTCGCCCGCGCTCATCCACGCGGCGGTGTAGAGCTTGTTGGCATAGAGGATCATCAGCCAGACCGGCACGGCCGCTCTCAGGAGGCTGCCGTAGACCGCCCAGGAGACCGAATCTCCCGAGGGGGGGATGCGCGCGGCAAGCCAGCCCCAATCGAAGCGCGCCCAGTGCGCCAGTCGGTAGGCCGCAGTCACGGCCGTCGCGTCCAGGACGAAGTGGCAGGCGGTGCGCAGGGCGTGCCTCAGCCAGGGGGGCAGTCTCATCTGCCGGATTATATCACTTCGACCGTCTGGAGTCGGCCGCTTGCCGGCGGGGCTATGCCGGCTGCAGGACTAATTTCATGCCCATCGCGTCGACCAGCTGCCGGAGGCTGTGGAGCTGAGGGTTGCCGGACCGCGAGAGCATTCGGAATAGATGCTCCCGGTTGAGGTTCGTCTTTTTGGCCAAGGGACGGAGTCCTCCGTGGGCTTCGGCGACATCGCGCAGGGCCAGGAGGAACGCGCCCTCGTCGTCGTCTTCCAGGCATTTGCTCAGGTAGGCGGCCGCGTACCGGGGATCTTTGAGGCGGCGGAGCAGATCATCGTGATAGCTGATCGTCGGCTTCATTCGCGCGTCCTCCGCACGTAATCTTGCCAGAACCCGCGGGCCGTGTCGATGTCGGATGTCTGGCTCTTTTTCCTGCCTGCGTCAAGAAGAATGATGACGGTGCTGCCGTCTCTGCCGTAGTAGATCCTATAGCCGGGGCCGGCGTGTATTTTGAGTTCAAAAACGCCGCCGCCCAGATACTCGGAGTCGCCGATAAGTCCGCGACGAATACGTGTGAGTCTGACATCCACCATGACCTGGACGTCGCCGTCCAAAGAATCCAACCAATCCCTAAAAGGGCATCGGCCCGAGGCTGTCCGGTAATAATAGATCGTGAACCGAGCGATATCCACAGCACCTCCTTACTGTAGCTCAAAAGCTACCATCTGTCAAGACCGGCGAGTCCGTTATGGATATATACGGATGTGCCCATAAAAAAGTTCCATGGCGAGCCATGGCCTCGTCGCGGGAGAACTCGCTCTCAACTGCAGGCGTCCGGCTCACGATGAGGAGTCAATGTCGACTGAGGCGCGGTTATCCCCGCAATTCGCAGCCCCATTGTTGGCGCCAGCAGTGGGCAAAAGAGGTGACTGCTTTTTTGGCCTCGCGGGGGGATACGAGGCTTTTTATTTATGGCCGGCCGAATCGTAGGCCGGGGCCTTTCCCGCGCAGATCGGCCCGCATCGCGACGATCTTCTCATCTAGGCGATGAACGCCGGCCCGCGTGGCCGGGGAACTCTTGCGATCGCTCATGGCTTGATGTTACCTCCTTGGCGGCGCGCAGGCCAGGGTCCAAAGTCCCAGACGGGCCGTCCTGAATGGATGTGGATCACCCCTCAAAAAAGTTCCATGGGGTCCTGCGGAGCGCTCAGGAGGCGTAGAGGCGGGAGAGTTCCGAGAGCATCCGCTCGCGGGAGAACTCGCTTTGCACGCGCCGGCGGCCGGCCTCGCCCAGGCGTCGACGCAGGGCGGGCTCGTCGATGAGCTGCTGGCAGTGCTCAAGGAGCTCCGCCTCGCTCTTGGCCAAGAGGCCCGTCACGCCGTGAACGACGGCGTCGCGGTTGCCGGGGATGTCGGAGGCGACGACGGGCAGGCCCAGGGCCATGGCCTCAAGGACGGCGTTGGGCATCGCATCCCAGCGGGAGTAGTGCACGAAGACGTCCAGGCCGCGCAGGCGCTCCCGGGCCTCCGCGGCCGCAAGCCAGCCGGTGACGTCGACCTTGCCGGTCAGATTCATGTTCGCGAGGTGGGCTCTCGTTCTTGCCTCGTCCTCGCCACCGCCGATCCAGACGCACTTGACGCCGTTTCGCGAGTCGGTCAGGCGCTGGACTAAGTGGACCCAGGCGTCGGGATCGCGGGCGAAGGTCATGCGCCCGCAGGAGCCGACGAGCGTCCCGTCATGGGGGAGGGGCCCCGCGAAATCGCCGAGGTAGGCGTCGCAGACGGTCTGGACGCGCCGGCCCCCCAGCCTGCGGGCGGCCTCGGCTTCGCTCGGCGAGACGGCGATGGTCGTGCCGACCTTGGAGGCACCCGTCTCGATGAGGCGGTAAAGGGAGCGGGAGGCCCTGGAGCGGTCCTGCATCAGGAAGCCGTAGCCGTGGGGGCTGTAGAAGATCTTCTGAACGCCCGCGGCCTTGGCCGCGACGCGGGCCAGGACCCCGGCTTTGGAGGAATGGGCGTGCACCGCGTCGGGACGCAGGTCGGCGAAGAGGCGGTAGAGCCGCCGCAGGGCCAGGGCGTCTTGCACGGGGGATATTTCACGCGTCATCTCCGGGACGTAGAAGGCGGTCTTGGCGCCCCGGCACTGAGCCCGGTAATCTCCCGGGGCGCCGCCGCGCACCGCATAGATCAGGCCGACGTCGAAGCGTGAGGGGTCCAGGCCGTTGCAGATCGCGGCCACCTGTTCGCCGGTCCCCCCGGGTCCGCCGCATTCCACGACTTCAAAGACCTTGATCATGACGGCTCCGGGAGACGTTTGGCGACGACTTGGATGGAGTCGCGGGTGTCGAGGTAGAGGAATTTATTTCGGATGCCCATCAGGTTGACGGCGGTCTCGATGGGGGCCGTGAGGAGACGCGGGTAGTTTTCCAGGCGTGTCAGCCAGTAGCCCCAGGAGAAGATGCGACCGTAGGAGCGAGACTCGACGACCTCAAAGCCGGTTTTTTGAAGCAGGGCTGAGAGCGTTTTGGGCGAGAAGTACTGGACGTGCGCAGGCCTCAGTCCCCACCAGCGGCTTCCCAAAAGGCGCGCCGAGAGGCTCTCGATGTTCGGCGTGACGAGGTAGACGATTCCCCCGGTCTTGGTCACGCGGGAGACCTCCTTGAGCAGGTCCAGGGGGTCGGCAAGATGTTCAATGACGTCGACTAGAACGACGACGTCAAAGCTTGCCCCTGGGAAGTTTGCCTCCTTAAGCGTTGCCGCGGGGATGTCGAGGCGGAGTTTTTCCCGGGCATAGGCGCGGGCGCGGCGCGAGGGCTCCACGCCGACCGTTTCATAGCTCATGCGTGCCGCGTTGAGAAAGAAGCCGTTGGCGCAGCCGACTTCAAGCAGGCGCCCCCCGGGGGCGTGGCGACGGATCGTGGAGAGGCCGAGATGCGCGTTCATGCTGCGCGAGTCGCGCTCGGACTCGTAGTCCGGGTCGTCGTTTCCTTCGTAACCGGCCAGCAGGGCTTCGGCGGAGGGTCGAGGGCTGGTATAGAGCAGGCCGCAGTCCAGGCACTCCCGCACCGTGCCGTAGGCGCCGAAGACGTCCGTGGTCGCGGCGAAATGATCCGCGGAGCCTTCGCTCCAGACGTTCGGGGACTCGAAGCGGACGCGGGAGCGCTGCGACCTGCAAAGTCCGCAGGGGACCGTCTCAAGGTTCGGGGCGGTCATGGCGTCTTGAGCTCGACTTCCTGTGGGGGAAGGGCGTCCCAGTTCTCCCAGCCTTTGTCCTTGAAAAGGGCGAGTTTCAGGCGGACCGGAGCGGAACCCCAGGTTTGGGGGCGCTTGAGCCGGTAGCGCTCCGTGATCATGCGCCCCTGTTTCCAAGTGGAGGGAGGCTGGGCGTCGTTGAAAAGAGGCCAGAGCGCTTCATGCTCGCGGGGGCTGGGCTCGTAGGCTGAGCGATAGAGAACGCGGCCCGCGGCGTCGAAGAGGACCGGGTAGGAGGCGAAGTCGTAGGCTGTGGCGGCGCCCGCAATCCAGACGAGTGTTAAGTCGAAGGTCCCCCGGGGACCCGCGGCGATTTCCGCGGAGGCCAGCGTTGGGCCCTGCGGCGTCGGGCCCGTCGAGCGGCCGGACTTCGAGTCGACCAGGGCGACCGGGACTTCTAGTCCAAGGCGTGCGGGGCAGCTCTCGCTTCCGACGAGGAGGTTGCGCGTCGCCAGGCCGGGGGAAGAGAGGCCGAGAGCGCAGACGCGCTCAAATTTCCCGTCGCCGAGCCAGGCGAAGACCGTCGCGCGTTTGGCGTCGACGAAGCAGGGCGGGGCGGAGTCGCCGAAGAGCTTGATCTGTCCGCAGTAGAAGAGGCCGCGGCGGTTTGGGGCGATGGAGACGTCGCCGTGGAGGGGGAGCTTGCCAGAGGCTCGCGCCAGGGCGTGGAGGTGCTCCAGGGGTTGGTGGAACCCCGGCCCCGAACGCACGTTTGTCGGTGCGCCGACAAGGAAGACCGCCTCCGCGCCGGGGGGCAGTGCGCGGGCGGCTTCGGCTCCGAAACGTTCGTGCAGGGACGTGGAGGCCGCCCAGGCGGCCCCATCAGACCACGCGTAGAGGGCCGAGAGGGCGAAGAAGGCGGCCCCGGCCGCGGCGAGGAACGGCCTTGCTTTCGGGCGGAGCGAGAGCTGCCGGGCCAGCGTGGCGGCGACGATCGCGGTCCCGACGCTGGGGAGGTAATTGTGGCGGGGACTGATGTACCAGAAGAAGTTGGGGGCGTAGGCGAAGAGCCACCAGGCCGCCCCGAACAGGGCCGGGCGAGCCCGGTCGGCTGGAGGCGTCGGCTCGTTTTCGTTCCAGGTTCGCGCGCAAAGGGCGGTCCAGGCGAGCGCGATGAGACCAGCCGCGACGAGGGCTGCGGGCAGACCCCCGGGAAAATCCGAGAGGACCGGCCGGTGCCGCACGGGGAAGGGGAATAAGGTCTGCGCAGCGGCTTGCGCGACACTGTGAAGGAAGACGTCCGCGCGCGGCGTGGGACGTCCGCCCAAACTGAGGCGCCCCAGCATCCTCAGGGAGAAATGGGCCGTGTCGAGCAGAAAGAATCCCGCGGCGACCGCGGCCAGCGGTCGCGGCTTTACGTCGGGATCCCTGAAGCGATAGAAGGCGAGAAGAGGAATCCACAGGAAGAAGACCTGGTCGTAATCGAAGAGGGCGATCGCGTAGAGGACAGCCGCCAGGCTGAGACGTGTCGCGCGCTTAAGCCGGAGGTCTCCTGCGAGGAGGAATGCGCCCAGGACCAGGGAAGTCGTCAGGAGGTTCATCAAGATGGCGCTGGTCCACCAGTGGGTCTCGCCGTGGTTCGGCCAGGCCAGGAAGAGTCCGGCCGCGGCCAGGGCCGATCCCCGGGAGGCGTTAAGCCGGCGCGACAGGGCGAAGACCAGGACCGGATTGAGCAGATCGAGGCCCAGGCCGAAGAGATGCATGGCCGCGGGGGAGTCTCCGCAGATCTTCTGAAGGAGGTAGAAGAGCGGAATGTAGAGGTTTCGTCCGGGAACGTAATACCTGAAGAATTGGAGGAGCTGGGAGCGGGTGTAATGGGTGAAGTTCCAGAGGAAGCTGTAATCGTCGAGGTGGAGGCCCGCCTTAGGGGCGTAAGCGCCGAAGAAGAGAAGGCCGAACGCGATGAGGGAGGCCGGCGCAAGCCAACGGCGAGAGGGCGTCACGATTCTTCCTTCCACCCGGTCAGGCGCAGGAGTTCCTCCGCGGCGAACGGGAACAGCATCGGCAGGTAGAGGAGCTTGTGGCGGCCCGCGCTTCCCAGATCGAACTCGAGCAGGGCCGCCCCGACCGTCATGGCGCAGAAGAAAATCAAAAGGGCCGCGCGGGCGGGGGTCTTGGGGCCTCGGACGGCCCCGGCGGCGGCAAGGCCCGCCAGGGCGAGCAGAATGACATTCTCGAGCGCGGCCAAGACGCGGCCGAGTTTGCCTTCGAGAGGAAAGAGTCCGGGAAGGGGCATGAACAGCACGGTGAAGGCGCCCTTAGGGATAAAGAGTGCGACATCCAACCAGGTTTTGAGGAGTGTGTTGGGGAAGAGCTGGGTTCCGATCTCCCGGTGCATATTGCTGCGGGCCCAGCGGCGATCCGCCGTTTGGCGGGAGGTCCGAAAGCCCGTGATGCCCTTCGGAGACGTGGGGCGGTCGATGATGGTCGGGTCG